>JAANMY010000084.1_pt1 | contig 113584 bp, 73 predicted proteins | sample 7279691 | NCBI WGS metagenome assembly JAANMY01 (sample SAMN14094543, study PRJNA606508) | bioreactor metagenome | isolation source: A lab-scale SPAN reactor treating ammonium-rich wastewater day 388 | place: Ireland: Galway | collected 2018-02-07
CAAGGGGCGCGCCAACGAGAATCTGGCCCGCGAGATCATGGAATTGTTCGCCATGGGCGAGGGCCAGGGCTACACCGAGAAGGACATCCGCGAGGCCGCTCGCGCCCTCACCGGCTACACCTTCGACCACTTCACCGGCCAGTTCCGTTTCCTGGTGAAGAACCACGACGACAAGCCCAAGACGGTCTTCGGCAAGACCGGCAACTGGACCGGCGACGATCTGGTTGCCCTGCTCCTCGAACAGCCGGCCACTGCCCGCTTCATCGCCCGCAAGCTCTTCGAGTTCTTCGCCTACCAGGATCCCGCTCCCGAAACGGTGGACCGCCTGGCCGGTGTACTGCGGACCAGCCAGTACGAGTTGGCCCCGGTGCTGCAGAATCTCTTCCTGTCCGAGGAGTTCTACAGCGAGCGGGCGGTGGGCACCCAGATCAAGAGCCCGATCCAGCTCCTGGCCGGCATGCTCCGCGACCTGGGCGTCAAGCAGGTAGCCAACTCCCAGCCGATCGAGGCGGCGGCGCGGGGCATGGGGCAGGAGTTGCTGGAGCCGCCGGACGTCAAGGGCTGGCGCGGCGGCCGCACCTGGATCAACGCCGACCGCCTCTTCGTCCGCTACAACGCGATCGCCGACCTGCTGCGCAACGTCCCGCGACCCGGCGGGCAGCGCGGCGTTGATGTGGTCGCCCTCCTGGAGGGCTGCAACTGCAAGACGGAGGCCGGCGTGGTCGATTACCTCGCCCGGGCCTGCTTCGTCCGGCCGCTGGACGAGGCGAAGCGCAAGGAGCTGACCGCGTACCTGGGCCAGCTGCCGCCGCCAGCGGAGTGGCCGGCGCGGCGCACCGAGGTCAACGAGCGCTTGCGCGCGCTGCTGGTTCTGATGCTGTCCACCCCGGAATACCAGATGATGTAGATCGGAGATCCCCGGACCCACGGATCGTAGCCCGTGGGCTTTTCCCTGAACGCGGACCCCTGTGGAGGAATCATCCATGTCCAGCATCCAGATTGCGACGCGGCGCGAGTTCCTGACGCGCGGGCTCGGCCTCGTGGGCGTGGGAGCGGCCCTGCCGAACTTCCTGATCAACTCGGCGCTGGCCGCTCCCCCCGCCAGCACCCGCGATCGCATTGTGGTCGCGCTGGCCCAGATCGGCGGCCACGACGGCCTGAGCGACGTGCCGCCATATGGCCACGACGAATACTACCGCTACCGGCGGGCCACCCGCATCACCCGGGAGGAGGTGATCCGGCTGAACAACGAGGTCGGCCTGCACCCCAATCTGCGCGGCTTCCGGGAGATGCTGGATCAGCGCAGCTTCGCCGTGGTTCTGGGGACCGGCTATCCGCAGTACAACCTGAGCCACTTCGTCGCCCGCGATTACTGGGAAGCCGGGCGCTCCGGGCAGACGACAGGCCGGCCGGGCGCGGTCGGCTGGCTGGGCCGCTACCTCGATCACGCCTTCCGGGGCGTTCGCGACCCGAAGCTCGGGTTGGCGGTCGGGCCGGGCCGGTTGCCCCTGATTGTCACTGGCCAGGAGCACCCGGGGGTCGGCTTCAGCTCGCCCGAATCGTTCCGCTTCAACGGCGAGCGCTCGGAGCGCGGCCTGGCCCTGTACCAGAGGCTCAACCGGACAAGCCCGGCGCCTTCCGGCGACGACCTGCAGTTCGTCACGCAGACGGCGGTCAACGCCAACGAGAGTAGCCAGGTCATTCTCGACATGGTAAACAACTACCAGACCGACGTGACCTACCCGGATACCGAGTTCGGCGCCGCGCTGCGAACGATCGCCGGCTGCATCGGCCAGGGGCTGAGTACGCGGGCGTACTACGCGGCCCAGGGGATCGCGGTCTTCGGCGGTTACGATACGCACGCGGAGCAGCGGCCGCGGCACGACCGGCTGATGACCGAACTGTGTGACTCCGTGTGCGCGTTCTACCGCGACCTGCGGCGGCAGGGCAACGCCGACCGGGTGCTGACCTTCACCTTCAGTGAGTTCGGCCGGCGCGTCCCGGAGAACTACAGCGGTGGCACCGACCACGGCCTGGGACAGCCGATGTTCCTGTTCGGCCCGATGGTCCGTCCGGGCGTCCACGGCACGCAGCCGAGCCTCAGCGACCTGGACGAAAACAACAATCTGAAGGTGACGGTGGACTTCCGTCGGGTCTACGCGGCCATTCTGGATCGCTGGCTCGGCACCTCGCACGAGCAGATCCTGGGCGCCCGCTACCCGCTGATCGATTGCATCGCCGGGTGACCGGCGGCCCTGCTCGGAGGTCTTCGCATGAGCGCGGATCTGATCGATGCTTGCAACGGCCGGCGCCAGACCGAGGGAGGAGTTTACTCCTCCCTCGAAGAAACCGTCCGGCCCTTTCTGCTGGAGATGCTGGCGCGTCTGCGCAGCCAGCTGGACACTCCCCTGAGCGCCGACACGGATAGTGTCGGGATCGTCCGCGCCGCATGGCAACAATGCTTCGCCGGGGCCGCCGATGTGGCGAGCCCCGGCCGGGATCCGGATACCATCGTTGGCGCTCTTGAGTCGCTCATCCACCGGGCTCTCGGGGAGGAGTCGGGACACCGCCCAGACGAGCCGGCCCAACTCTGCGGCGGTCCACGCTCGCCAGTCGGCGACTGTGCTACTCAGGTAGCGGCGTGGCTGGATCAGTTTCAGCTGGCGGCCTGGCTGGATCGACTCCAGACGGCCCTGCGCCGGATCCACCCCCGGGCGGTGGAGCTGGTTGGTCTGCGCCTCGAGGGGGTCGCGAATCGTGAGATCGCCCAGCGGTTCGATTGGGGTCTGCGTCTCGTGCAGCGGATCCTTCACGACGTGCGACTCGCCTGGGCGGGGGCGGCCGAGAAGAGGTGAACCGTGCTGCTGTCCACGATCGGGCGTTATGCGGACGAGGCCGAACGCGAGGCCGATCCGTATGCGGGCTGGCTGGAGGCGATCCGGCGGTTGCGGGAAGAGTGGGGCGCCGGCGAGCGCCCCGGTGTTCCCCAGCTGCGTGATTACCTGAAGGATATCCTGCCGGGGCACCGGGCTGGGGCGCTCCAGGATCTCGTCGCGGAGCACCTGCAGCTCACCTGGCGGGCGGGTCGAGGCGTGACCCTGGAAGCTTACTTTGCCGAGTTCGGCGGGGAGTTCCCGGAACTGGCCTCACCGAGAGCCGTCCCCGCCGAACTCGTCGAGGATGAGTTCCTCGCGCGTTACCTCCTGCCGCATGGCGATACACCCTCCCCCGAGGATTACCAATCGCGGTTCGCGGCCCGGGCCGACGTGTTCGATCTGCTGTGGGGCCGTTGTCTCGCCGAGGGACGTTACGTGAAGTTGCGGCTGCGTGGCCGGGGAGCGATGGGGGAGGTGTGGGAGGCTTACGACCGCTACCTGGGCCGCGCGGTGGCTGTCAAGGAACCGAACGCAGGTCCGGGCTCGAGCGCCGACCTGCTCCACCGTTTTGCCGAGGAGGCGCGTCTCAGCGCGGGGCTGGAACATCCGGGAATCGTCGGTGTGCATGAGTATCACGAGGGGAGCGACCGCACACCGTTCTACGTCATGAAGTTGGTGGACGGCCGGAGCCTCGGCGAGTGGATTCGCGAATACCATCAGCCGGCGCTGGAGCGAAGTACGGGGGAGCAGCGCCTCCTCTGGGACCGGCTTCTGCATGCCTTCCTGGCTGTCTGCGACGCGATCACCTACGCACACACTCGCGGCGTCCTGCACCGCGACCTCAAGCCGGGGAACATCATCGTCGGCGGAGGCGGCGAAACGGTAATCCTGGATTGGGGCGTCGGGATGCGGTTGCGTGCGGACCGTCCCTCGGCCGCCGCTACCGCGCCTGACGGGACTGCGCCGGGCTGCGCCGTTGTGGGCACACCGCAATACATGCCGCCCGAACAGGCGGACGGTAACGCGGACGAACGCAGCGATGTGTTCGGCCTCGGTGCCGTCCTGTACGAGATCCTCACGGGTCAGGCTCCCCATCCGTGGGCGGCGGGAGCCCTGCCGCGGAACTGGCAGCACCAGGTGCGGGAAGCGCAGCTGCTACCCCCACAACGCCTGAACGGCCAGGCGCCGCGGGCGCTGGAGGCTGTCTGCCTCAAGGCCCTGGCCCGGCAGCCAGCCGATCGCTATCAAGGGGCGGCCGCGTTGGCCCGTGACCTGCGATGCTACCTCGCCGGCCTGCCGGTGGAGGGGTGGGCGGAACCGTTGACGAGCCGGGCCTGGCGCTGGCTCTGCGGGGGTTGCCGATGATCGGGTACGGTGTACCGGCGGGCTAACGTCCCGCCGCTCGCCAAAGGATAACAGTGGCCGCTGTGGGACGCAGTAAGAGCGGGCGGACCAAACGCGACAGCTCGTCACGTTTGGTCCGCCCGCTCTTACTGCGTCCCACAGCGGCACGATCACTTCTTTGCCGTCAGCGGTTGCAGGTCGATCCGGCGGAAAAACAGTTCGGCCCCCTCCGACTGGAAGAGGAGCTTGCCGCGCGTGTGGCTGGCGTTCGTGCCGGCGTTTACCACCTTGCCGTTCAGGATGTTCGTGATCCGGCCGCCGTCGCAAATGCACTCCAGCGTGTTCCACTCGCCGACGGGGCGCTCGACATCGTTCTTACCGCGGAACCCTTTCACGTCCTTCCACATCGGATCGCGACCATACCAGTTGGCGCGGCCGGGCGGGAAGACACGCAGCTCGCCCCTGGGGTCGTAGTACCACTGCTTGCCGATCATCCTGGCCGGGACGGTCAGTTTCGGCTGATTCTTGCCCTTGACGAGGATAAAATCGCCGGTCCCACCCTCGATGAGCTGGCACTCGATCGACTCCATCCACACCCCGCCGGCCGCCCCGTCCGCGCCGACGCAGTGCAACAAAATGCCGCTGTCGCGCGCCTGGTTCGCGCGCGGCGGGAACGTCTGGTCGCCCCACTTGAACTCGGTGACGAGGTGATAGTTCTCGTACTCCTTCTCGGTGGTCAGCCCGCCGTACTTCTCGCCGGAGATGCGAATCATCCCGTTGACGACGGTGAACACCTTCTCCGGATCCTTGTTCTTGCCGGCCCCTTTTACCCAGGTGTAGAAGTTGGTCAGGTTCTTGCCGTTGAACAGCTTGACCGGCTCCTTCACCCCGCCCGCGCCGGCCGGCGGCGCCGCTGCATACGCCACGGCCAGCGCCGCCAGCGCCGCCCCACACAACCACTTGCTCATGACCTTCGCCCCCTTGCAACTGGACGGCGGGGAACGGTCCCCGCGTCGGGAGAATTCGCCACCCCGCCCCATGCCGCCCGAACGTCATACGATAAACTCTCGCAACCGAGAGCCACCAACTTCCTACCGCCGGGAGGGCCGCCTGTCCACGACCGTTCGACCGATCTACCGTACTCCGCCTGCTCCTGGAAGTGGTTTCAAAACCTTCTTGCTGGCCCCAAGCGCCGGCGACTCGATGCAGTACAGGAAGTTGTGCCCGCGCAGGAACAGCTGGCGGCCGACGATGACCGGCGAGCCGTCGATGGGATCGTCGAGTACGTTGACGCTCAGCACGTCCATCTTGTCGCTGCGCCGGAGTACCACCGTGGTGCCGTCGCGGCCGACGAAGTAGAGGCGGCCGGCCGCGCCTGCGGGGGAGGCGTACAACTCGGTCAGCACCGGCAGGCGCTCGCGGTCGATGAGCGGTTTGCCGGTGCGCACGTCGAGGCACGTCAGCAGCGGCTTGTTGCCCGCCGTGTAGTAGAGTCGATCGCCGTCCAGCAGCGGCGAGGGAACGTATGGCGTGCCCCTGGCGAGCTTCCAGAGGATCCTGTCCGTCCCGGTCAGATCGCCCCGCGCGTCGAGCGGGATCGCGTAGCCGGCGGCGCCGTACCCAGCCAGGCAGTAGACGACGCCGTTCGCGGCCACCGGCGAGGGGATGGTGTTGATCGTTAGCGGCCCACACTCCCACAGCACCTTGCCCGTCTGCAGGTCGTACCCGCGCGCCTTCTTCGCGGCGTTGACGATCACCTGTGTCCTGCCCCTGTGCGGCACGATCAGCGGCGTGGACCAACTGGTCGGCTCGTCGCGATCCGCCTTCCAGCGCATCTCGCCGGTGCGGGCGTCCAGGGCGTACAGGGCGGACGGCGCCTCCTGATCCCACGGGACGATGAGCCAGTTGCCGTGCAGGGCCGGCGTCGCCCCCTCGCCCCAGCCGTAGCGCGTGATCAGCCGGCCGAGGTCGCGCTTCCACAGCTGCTTGCCGTCGAGGTCGTAACAATACAGGCCGCGCGACCCGAAGAAGGCGTAAACGCGCTGCCCATCGGTCACCGGCGACGAGGCGCCGTTGCTGTGCGAGGGGTGCATGCCCTCGTGCGGCGGCTCCTCCGCGGCGGTGCGCTCCCAGAGGATCTTGCCGGTGTTGCGGTCGAGGCAGCGGACGACGAACCTGTAGTAGACTCCGGGCGGTTCGGTCCGGCGCGTGAAGCGCGGGTCGATCTTCGGCAGGGAGTCGGGCAGGGCCTTGCGCCTGGTCGGAACGGCGGTCATGACGAAGACGCGGCCGCCCCAGACGACGGGGGTGGAACTGCCCTTGCCGGGGATGGGCGCCTTCCAGCGGACGTTGGTCTTCTCGTCCCACTTGACCGGCGGGTTGCCCTGCGGCGCCATGCCAGTGGCAAGCGGGCCGCGCCACTGGTGCCAGTTATCCGCGGCCCCGGGTAGCACGTCATCGGCCCGGCCGGGGGCACAGGCATAACCGAGGCTGACGGTCAACAGGAGGAGTTGCTTCATGAAGGTTTGCATCAGACCCATCTTATGCAGCTGGGAGTTGGGTTTGGAGCCTCGTCAAAGCCCACGGGCTGCGGCCCGTGGGTGAAGTGCCACCGACTTCACCCACGGGGCGCAGCCCGTGGGCTTTGACGAGATCCCTGGCCTTCCCCTGCTGGTTTCCCCTCTCCCCAGTCACAGCCATGCTTTTAATAACCGGGGGGCACCACCCGCACACGGTGCGAGTGGTGCCCCCTGGGCTGCGTACAAAACGCCCCGGTCGGCATCACGCCAGGATGCCGCGGACCACGTTGCCCTGAACCAGCTCGCGCGGCTGGTTCAGGTGGTTGCGAACGATCGTCCCCGGGTTGATGCCGATGCTGTGGTAGATCGTCGCCAGCAGGTCGCGCGGATGGACCGGGTTTTCGAGCGGGGCCGAGGCGGTGTTGTCCGAGCGGCCGTGGACGAACCCGCGCCGCACGCCGGCGCCGGCGGCCAGCGCCGTGTAGCAGTACGGCCAGTGATCGCGGCCGTCGTCGCTGTTCTCGTTGCCCGACGTGCTCAGGCCGCGCTGCGGGCTGCGGCCGAACTCGCCGACCGCCACTACCAGCGTTCGGTCGAGCAGGCGCCGCTCGTCCAGGTCGGTCAGGAGGGCCGACAGGCCGGCGTCGAGCATTGGCGCCGACTGGTTGCGCATCCGGTTCGACAGCCCCACGTGGACGTCCCACGAGTGATTGTCGGAGTTCGCGACCTTGGGCCAGTTCACCTCGACGAAGCGGGTGCCGGCCTCGATCAGGCGGCGGGCGAGCAGACAGCACTGGCCGAAAGTGTTGCGGCCATAGCGGTCGCGGGTCGCGGCCGTCTCGCGCGACAACTCGAACGCCTGGCGGGCGCGACCGCTGGTGACGAGGCTCAGGGCCGTCCGGTAGTAGGTGTCCAGGTCGAACCGCTCGGTTGCCTGTTCCAGAGCCGGCATGCCGTTGGCGATCGTGTCGCGCAGCCGGCCGCGCCGCTGCAGGCGCGACGCCGGCAGTTCGGGCCGCAGGCGCAGGTCATCGACCGACACCCGGTCCATCTTGTTCATGTCCATGTCGTCGCCGGGCGGGAACAGGTAATACGGGTCGTAGGCCCGGCCGAGGAAGCCGGCCGTCCCGCCCTTGTTGACGACGTTGCTCTCCTGCAGCGGCCGCGGCATCATCACGAACGGCAGCATCGGTACGGTCGGCGGCCGCAGCCGGGCGATGTTGCAGCCGACGTTCGGGTAGTCGCGCGGGTTCGGCGGCTCCAGCTGGCCGGACGGGCTGACGGCCGTCGCCTCCCAGCCGGTGAGCATCTGGTAGATGGCGGCGGTGTGGTTGAACAGGCCGACCGGCGTGTAGCTCATCGTGCGGATCAGCGTCGCCCGGTCGAGCGTCTGGGCGAGGCGCGGCAGCAACTCGGTGACGCGGACGCCGGGGAGGCAGGTGTTGATCGGCCGGAACACACTGCGGACGCGGTCGGGGACGTTGTCCTTGGGATCCCACAGATCCAGGTGGCTGGGACCACCTTGCAGGTAGATGAGAATGACGCTTTCGGCGCGGCCGAAGCCGGGACCGCCGGACTCGCTGGCCGTCGCCTTTTCCCGCAGGCCGAAGAAGTCGGCGAGCGTCAGGCCGAGCATGGCGGAACCGCCGATGCGGAGCAGCTCGCGCCGGGTGACGCCGTCACATGTGTCCTTGCCTGCTTGTCCGGGGATCACCAGCATGAAGGTTCCTCCACTACGGGATGTCGAGCGCGTTGGAGCAGGTTGGTTGGCGGCAGGCCTCGCGGCAAGGTTACCTGGCTTGCGGAGAGGCAGGGGATTCTTCAGGCACTATAACCGCCCGCGGAATGCATCGTCAATCAAGAAAACGGGTTAATTAAGGTAGCAGTCGGGCCGGGTTTTCCCCGTCGAGCGGGCCGTCCTTGCAGGTCTGACCCACGGGTCGCGGCCCGTGGCCTTGCAAACGTGTTCGGCCATCTCCCACGACGCAGCGACATCGTTTACAGAGTCGGTGCGGGTCGTGGCGCGTTTACCGCCTGGGCCGGACAGAGCGAAAACATGGGCGAAAACGGTTCCTGCCACGACCAAATTGCCAAAAAGCATTGCTGACTTGCGCCGGTTGCGAGAAAATAGGGAGACGTTTCCGATTCCGCGCGGCGAAGGGTGCCCCGGGATTTGTGGCCGCTCCCGGACTACATTCCTCCGGCGCCTCCCCGCCCGCCTGGTTTGGGCTTGATCCACATCCCGTTCTCACGGGCCTCAGCGTTTCGGAGTGGCAACTCATGGCGAAGACGTGCTCCACCTGCGATCGCTCCTACCCCGACCACCTGCCCACTTGCCCGCATTGTAACCCCGCAACGCCCCCCGCGGACGAGACTCTCCGACTGGCCGACGAGATCGATATTGTCGCCGACGAATCCGGCCTGCGCACCCCGCCTGTTCGCACCGCGGAGACCAGGGCGCCGCAAACGGCAGGCGAAATTGACCTGGGTGCCGACGAGGAAACGCTGGAAGTCGCCGAGGCTGTCCCGGACGAGGAGATCGCCGCGGCGAAGGAAGCGGTGGGGGCCGGAGCCCACGAGGATTCCGGCGTGCTGGAGGTGGCGGAGGTCAGCGAGGGGCCGGCGTCGTCGGGGGTGATCGACGTGTCGGCCGCCGGGTCGGGCGAGAGCCCGTCTGACGCCGCTCTGAAAGCCCTGTCCGCCGACTCCGGCGTGTTCGAGGTGACGGAGCCTGCGGAGATCCCGGCGTCCGACTCTGGCGTGATCGAGGTGTCGGCGGTGGAGGGGGGCGAGAGCCCGTCTGACGTCGCTCTGAAAGCCCTGTCCGCCGACTCCGGCGTGCTGGAGGTGGCGGAGGTGGTCGAGGCCACGGAGGGACCGGCGTCCTCCGGCGTGATTGAGGTGGCGGCGGTGGAGGAGGTTGAGAGCCCGTCCGGCGCCGCCCTGAAAGCCCTGTCCGCTGATTCCGGGGTGCTGGAGGTGGCGGAAGTGGTCGAGGCCACGGAGGGGCCGGCGTCCGGCTCCGGCGTGATCGACCTTACCGCCGCGGACGTCGTCGAGAGCCCGTCCGGCTCTGGACTGACAGGACCGCGGGGCGATTCGGGCGTCATCGAGGTCAGCGCGGCGGAAGTCATCGAGGAGCCCGCGTCGGCCGAAGAGGTGCTGGAGGTGGCCGAGGCGGAAGCCGCCATCGACGAGTTGCCGACGAAGCGCGGGCCGATCCCCATCCCGCCCGCGCCCGCCGCGCCACCGCAGAAGGGGGTGGCCCCGACCCGCATCGGAACGCGCGCCCCAGCCGCCACGATGCTCGCCAGCGGCGAGGAACTGGCGGAGTTGGGCGGCCCGGCTCCTCCGCCGGAGTCCCCGACCGCAGCGGCGCCGCCGAAGAAAGGCGCGGTCCCGCCCACCCGGCTCGGGACGCGCTCGCCCGCTCCGACCATGCTCGCCGACACCAGCGAGCCGGCCGAGTTGCCCGGCGGCGAACTCGGCGGCACCCGCAGCCCTCGGGATCTGCCGAGCATGGAACTCGACAGCGGCAAGATCGCGAAGGAGCTGACCGGGGAGGACGCCCCGGGGATGAGCGACCAGGAGTTGATAGACGCCGCCGCCAGCTCCAGTGAGGAATTCCCCGAGGAGGAGATTCTTGAGGCGAGCGAGGTGGAGGACGAGACGCTCGCGCTCGATGCGGAGTCTGCCCGGGCCGGGCAAAAGCTCCCCGAGACGCCGTCCGGGCTCGACATGCTGGCCGGCGACCTCTTCACGGCCGAATCGGACGTGGATCTCGGCAAGTCGCCCCCCAGGGGTGAGCGGCCGTCAGGCGTGGACCTTATTGCCGAGGGGATCGAGTCCGGCGTGGGGCTCACCGAAAAGGTGGAACCCTCGGCCCCGTCGAAGCCCAGACGCAAAGGAGCTTCTCACGTCGTCCTGGGCGACGTCCCCGACGAGAGCCCCGAGTCCTCGTCGCTCAACCTCACGGGCGGCGGCCGGCGGCCCTCAGCGAAGGCTGCGGCCGACGAGGTGCTTGACGTCGAGGAGGCCGAGGAGGTGGTCGAGGAGGCCGGGGAGGTGGTCGAGGACAAGACCCTCGCCGAGCAGGGCGTCGAGGACGCGATCGACGAGCTGTTCAAGGAGCCAGCCAGCGCGGAAGGGACCAGCTCGAAGCGGTCGCGGCGCCAGGCCGCCGAGGTCGTCGGCGAGGATGCTCTGATCGAGGACGCCGAGGAAGTGGCGGAAGAAGAGGTCGTCGTCCCACGCGGCACGCGCAAGAGCGCCGCGGCCGCCTCGACGGCGGTCCTCGAGGAGCCGAGCACGAAAAAGCCCGGGCGCAAGGAACGACAGAGCGGCGGGCTCATGCGATCCGCCGGGACGCTGCTGCTGGGAGTTCTGCTCGCGGCCGGCGGGGCGGCGGCGGTGTGGTACTTCGCTCCCAACCTGATCCCCGACTCGCCCGCCGGCTACAAAATGCAACCGATTACGGCCGGGATCAAGACCCCGGTGCAGCCGCCGGGGCCTGTTGAAACCCCTCTCACCGAGGCTCACAAGCTCATCCGGGAGGGCAATTTCGACGCCGCCATCGAGAAGGTCAAGGACTCCCCGGACTCGCCGGAGAAGCGAGCGCTCGGCGAGGCTCTGTGGCTGAAGTACCTCGCGGAAAACAAGGGGCCGCTCAACCGCGAGGACAAACTGGTAGAGGAAGCCGCCAAGGCTCTCAAGGAGGCGGACGACAAGGCCTTCCTCGGCCTGATCGACAGGATCATCGAGGCGGATAAATCCTCGCGCGACCTCGCCGTCGCGAAGAAGGCGGCCGACGACGCTCTGGCCAACGCCGCCAAGGCCGAGTTCAAGGGCAAGTCGGTCGCCGAGCTGGCCGCCGACTGGCAGAAGAAGAAGGAGATGGCGGACGACCTCGTCGGCCAGGTGAAGAAGCTGGAGGTCGCGAAGAAGGCGCTGGACGACCTGGCCAAGGATCTGAAGACCGCCCCGGACAAGGTGCCCGCCACGGTTGCCGCCCTGGAAGCCACGCGGAAGGGGCTGGACGGCAAGCTGATCGACATCAACGCCAAGCTCAAGGCGGCGGGGATCAAGGAGGTGGATGAGAAGGGCGTACTCGACCTGGTCGCCGCCCGCGACACCCTGGAAGAGCAGAAGAAGCAGCTGGACGCCGCAGTTGATCGGGCGCTGGACGAACTGAAGGGGGGCAACCTCCTGCCCGGGGGGGACGGGCCGAAGAAGCTGGAGCAACTTGTTGCGGGCGTCAAGGCGGCGTGCCGCAAGGCCGAGTCGCCGCTAGCGGAGATCCTGACGTCGTCGCTGGCTGGCCTGGGTTCGGCGGTGCGCGAGCTGTGGGCTCAGACCGGAACCCTTGAGCAGCGCCTCGACACCTGGATCGCGCTCAACCGGGACCGGACCCGGAAGGACGCGAGCGATCTGTCGGCCGTCGCGAAGTCGCTGGAATGGATCAAAGCCAACAACCACAAGGTCACCCCCGAGACGAGGGCCAGGGCGCTGTACGCCCTGGGGCTGGCCCAGCGGAACCAGGGGCAGTTCGCCGATGCGGTCGGGGCTCTCAAGCAGGCGATCGAGGCCGCGCAGGGGCTGAAGACGCCCCCCGCGTGGGCGGAATTGGCCGAGGATACCCTCAAGGAGCTGACCGACCCGAAGGCCTACTTCCTGCCGCGGGCGCACCAGCTGCGCGAGGAGGGGCGGCTCAAGGATGCGCTGAGTGAGCTGAACACCGGGCTGCAGGCGATACCGGGCAGCCCGCGGCTGGCGGCCCTGCGCGGGCTGGTCCGAGTCGAACTGGGCGAAGGCGCGGGCAAGCCGGATGTGGCGGTCGTGGAGCAGGTACGCCAGGACGCCGCCACCGCTCTGAAAGATCCGGCGGCGGCGGCGCAGGGGTATTACCTGCTCGGCCGGCTGGAAGAGCGGCTCAACCAGCTCGACAAGGCGGAGGCGAGCTACCGCAAGGCGCTGGAAGTCCACAAGGGCGCCCCGGCGGAGGCGAGCGAGTTCCGCACCGCCCTTGGCCGGCTGCTCCTGCGCGAGCGGCCGGCCCTGGCGATCCCCGAGCCCGCCCCGAAGGGGAAGGCCACTGAGACAAGCCGCCTGGCGCCGGCCGACGACGGCGAAGAAGAGGAGGTCGCGGCGGCCGATCCGCGTGCCGTCCTCGTGGTGCTGGCGCTGGTCGGCGTGCAGCCTCCGATTGACGAGGAGGAGGATCCCGAACTTGCGGCCCGACTGCGGCAGACCATCGACCTGGCCAGCGAGTTGCTCAAGGCGGCCAGTCCCCGGGTTCGCGGCGAGGGGTACATGCTCCTCGGCCAGGCACTCGCCCGCCAGGGCAAGCGCAACGAGGGGATAAAGGCATACGTCAAGGGGTTGGAGCTGTACTACCCCGGGCGGCCGACGAAGGAACTCGTGCAGATGGTCGAGCGCCATCCCGCGTTCGACCGGCCGGACGCCCTCGCCCGTTACAACGTCGAGCTGGCTGACCGGCACTTCGGCAAGGGACTTGAGTACTACTGGGCGCGGCGTTATCCCGAGGCGGAGGCGCAGTTCAAGCAGGCAATCGGGTACTACGATCTCGACGCCCGTTTCCACTACTATCTCGGCCTGGCCCGCCACCAGCAAAAGACGCGGGCGAAGCGCGAGGCGGCGGCGCTCGACTTCGCCGAGGGGGCGCGGCTGGAGTCGATGAGCCGCCCGCACTCGGTCCGGGTGAACGCGAGTCTGGAGCGGCTGCAGGGGCCGCTCCGGCAGATCCTCAACGGTTACCGGCAGAAACTGGTCGGCGCTCGCTGAACGCCTGCACGCCCGTCGCGGGCGTTCCGGGCTGGTCCGACAGCACCCCGGGGCTACAAAGAGCTTTTGTGGCCCCGGGGTGTCTCTTTTGTCGGGAGCGACTGGCATGTCTACCGCGTGGGTGCCCCCTCGGCGCGGCTACCACCTGCGCATCTTCATCGTGAGCCTGCTCCTCGTCGTCGCCGCCCTCATCGGCTTTCTGTTCGGAGTGCGCATGGAGGCGACCGTGCCGGCCACCGGGGTGGTCCACGCCCGCGACCAGCAGGAGGTGCGTGCCGCGCTCGCGGGTGTGGTCGAACCGGGCTGGTACGAGGGGGCGGTGTCGCGTTCCGCCGGCCCGCCACTGCGCCTGCGTGTGGACGGCCGGGGCGATGGGTGTACCGACCCGGCCGCCGGCAAGGCACAGGAGGTTCGCGCCTACAAACTGACGGACGGCGGGTCGATCGAGCCGGGCGATCTGCGCTTCCACAAGGCGCAGGCTGGCGACGAGGTGTGGCCTGGTCAACCGCTCGCCGTCGTCCGGGCCGACGAACTGGAGCTGCGCCTGCGGCAGCTGGAGGGCCGGGTGCGCGACCTGGAAGACCAGGGCCGGCCAACCAACGCAGCGCGGGCCGAGCGCGACGCGCTGCGGGCTCTCCTCGCGGCCGGCGCCGTGCGAGTGCCGCAGGGGCACCGACGCTGGGCCGTGTTCAAGGTCCACGTCGAGGCGCGGGCGGCGGTCCGGGCCGGAGATCCGGTCGCTCTGGTCGCTCCGCTCGACCCGCAGACGGGGGCGCCGCTGGACCCCGTCGTTCGCCTGGAAGTCGCGGACCGCCACCGGGCCGAGGTGGAGGTAAAGCAGACCGTCCGCGTCTACCCGGCCATGTACAACCAGCGACTCCACGGCCACGCCGAGGCGCTCGTCGAGCGCGTCGAGCCGTGGGGTGAGCCGGGGCCTGGCGGAGAGCGGCGCTTCACCGCGGTGGCGACCATTACCCGCACGCCCTTTCCCCTCCGCCCCGGGGCCGGGTGCAGGGCGGAGATCGTCGTCGGCCGCAAGCAGGTCTACCGGCTCATCCTGGAGCAGTGACAGCCCGATGTGCCCCCGCACCAAATATCAAACAATAGCCATCTCCACCACGCTGCTCCACTGCCCACCTGGGGGCAGCACGCGCAGCCCGGCGTCGAGGCCCCGCTGTCTCAGGTTGATCGCGTCGGTCGTGCAGGTGTATGGCTCCAGACAAACCGCCTCCCGGTGCGGCGGGGTGAACGCGACCAACTCGCGGAAGTCGGCCGACGAGAACAATTCCAGCCCCCCGACGCGGCCGCGCCAGCAAAGTCCGTCACGGTCCGGCCGCGGCGTGTGTTCCAGATCCGTCAGCACATCGTCCAGCTGCAAATCGCCGAACCGCCGCGGGGCATTCAGGTCGCGCGCCCCCTCGACGGGCCGGCGCTCGCCGGTGGGCAGCGACGCTTCCAGCACCCAGCAGGACCGGGCCGCGGCCTGGACCTCGTCGGTCGCGGATACCCGGAAATACGGGTGATACCCGAGTCCGAACGGAAGCGGTTCGCGGTCCGGGTTCTCGACCAGCGCCTCCAGGCGCAACCCGTTCGCAGTCAGGCGGCACGTCAGCTGCAGCCGGTGGTCGGCGGGCCACAGGGCGCGACTCACCGGCGCGTCAACGCTGCACTGGAACTCGCCGGTGAGCCACGCCCCGGAGCCGTCGGCCCCGTGACCCGCGACACGCCACGGGTGGCGGCAGGCGAAGCCGTGGATGGCGTTCTTCCCCGCCGGGTCGTTCAGCGGTAGCTGGTATCCCTTGCCGGCCCAGGTGAAACGGCCGTCGCGAATCCGGTTCGGGAACGGGAACAGTACCGGGATGCCGCTCCGCGTCGGCCGGTCGTCGGTGAAGAAGTTCGGGTCGCTGTAGAGCCGTTCCGCCCCGCCCGCGCGCCACCGGAAGCAGTTGAAGCCCAGGGCGGGGCAAACCTCCGCTACCGCGCCCGTCTCGCCCTCCAGCACCCACACCGCCAGTTCGCCGCCGGGGATCGCCCGGTTTTCGGTCCGCACCCGGAAAGTCATCGCACTCCCTCCCCGCCCCCCGGTGGGCGTCGTATCGTGAAACTCGACAGGCCCCCACACACCCGCTCCAGGAACCATCCCGTGCCGACCCTCCCCGTTTCAACCCTGAAGTCCTTCGCCGAGTCCCTCTTCCAGGCCGCCGGCGTGCCCGCCGACGAGGCCGCCATCGTGGCTCACGGCCTGGTAGACGCCAACCTGTGCGGGCACGACTCGCACGGCCTGATCCGCATCCCGCAGTACCTCGACGCGGTCGCCGACGGCCGACTGCGGCCCGGCGCCCCGTTCGTTGTTCTGAAGGAAACGCCGGCGCTGGTCCACGCCGACGGCGGCAAGGGGCTCGGGCAGGTCCAGGCCCACCGTCTGCTCGACCACCTCATCCCCAGAGCCCGCGCCGTCGGCATCGCGGCCGGCACGCTGAAGCACTGCGGGCACATCGGCCGGCTGGGCGAGTACGCCGAACGGGCCGCGGCCGAGCGCCTCGCGTTCCTCGCGACCGTCAACAACCACGGGCTCGGCCGTGCCGTCGCGCCTCCCGGCGGCACGCAGGCGCGGATCGGCACCAACCCGCTGTGCCTCGGCGCCCCGACCGACGGCGACCCGGCCATCCTCGACATCGGCACCAGCGTCGTCGCCGAGGGCAAGGTCCGCGTCCACTTCAACAGGGGCACGCCGGTCCCCGAGGGCTGGCTGCTCGACGCCCAGGGCCGGCCGACCACCGACCCGTCGGTGCTCTACCGCGAGCCGCGCGGGTCCATCTTACCGCTGGGCGGGGCGGCGGCCTACAAGGGGTTCGGCATCGGGTTGTTGCTCGACATGCTCGTCGGTGGGCTGTCGGGGGCGCCGTGCAGCCACCCGGAGGGGCCGAACCTGAGCGCCAATGCCGTTCTGTTCATCGCCCTTGACATCGACCAGTTTGCGGGGGCCGACCACTTCCTGCACGAGGTCAGCGGGCTGGCGGAGCGGGTCCGCTGCTGCCCCCCGGCGGAGGGCACGAAGGCGGTTCTCCTGCCGGGGGATCCGGAGCGGTGCGAGAAGGCGCGCCGCAGCGTCGCGGGCCTCACCCTCGATGACGGCACCTGGGGTCAGCTGACCGCCCTGGCGGCGCGGCTGAACGTCCCGGTGCCGGCCGCAGTTTAGTGCAGGTATTTGTCAAGCCCACGGGTGGCGTCCCGTGGGTCAAGTGCTGGGGAGCTGGCCTACGGGATGCCACCCGTGGGCTTTCTCCAACACCTCTCCGGACCCCTTGGCCCTGCACTGGAGCGGGTCAGTTCAGCGTCCGCCGCAGCGGCTCGGCGAGGCGCCGCAGCGACTCCAGCAACCGCTCGAAACCCTCGAACGACAGCGTCTGCGCCCCGTCCGAGAGCGCCCGGTCGGGCTCCGGGTGGACCTCGACCAGCAGCCCGTCCGCGCCGGCCGCCAGCGACGCCAGCGCCATCGGCGGGACGTAGTCGCGCTTGCCGGTGCCGTGGCTCGGGTCCACCAGGATCGGCAGGTGCGACAGCTTCTTCACCGGCGGGATGACCGACAGGTCGAGGGTGTTGCGGCTGTGGTCGGAGAACGTCCGCACCCCACGCTCGCACAGCACCACGTTGTAGTTACCGCCGGCCATGACGTATTCGGCGGCCATCAACCACTCCTCCAGCGTCGCCGACATGCCGCGCTTGAGGAGCACCGGCTTGCTGGCCCGGCTGACGCGCTTGAGCAGGCTGAAGTTCTGCATGTTGCGCGTGCCGATCTGGATCACGTCGGCCACCTGCTCGACGGCGTCGGCGTTGTCGGTGTCCATCAGTTCCGTCACGATGCCGATGCCGGTGCGCCGCCGCGCCCGGTCGAGGATCGCGAGTCCCTCCAGCCCGAGCCCCTGAAAGGCATAGGGGCTGGTGCGCGGCTTGAACGCCCCCGCCCGCAGCAGCCGCACCCCGCGCGCCATCAGCCAGTCAGCGGTGCGCAGGATCAGATCTTCGTCCTCGACCGAGCACGGGCCGGCGATCAGCGTGAACGTGCCGGGGCCGATGACCGTCTGGGGCAGGCGCACGAACGTGTCGTCGGCGTGCATCTCGCGGCTGGCGAGCTTGTACGGCTTGGTGACGCGGATCAACTCCAGTACGCCGGGCAGGACTTCGAGGGTGCGCGGATCGACGGCCCCGACGTTGCCGGTAATGCCGATGGCGGTGCGGGTGGCGCCGGGCATCGGGTGCGGGGTGAGGTTCATCCGGCGGACGGCTGCCACGACCTGCTCGATCTGTTCGGGCGTGGCGTGGCTGTGCATGACGACGAGCATGATGCGTCTCGCGAAGGACGGGCGCGGGCCGGTGGTCCCGGGTGTGCGGGGCTGTTATCATACGCGCACGGTCCGACGGCGTACAACCCGCCCACCCGGTCGCGCCGTCGGACGGCGTCCCGTGGGCGGGAGTCTCCAGCCAATTCCCCACGGGCGGCGGCCCGAGAACTTTGAACCCGGTTGCTCTTGTACTTGCCCCCGGTGGGACTACTGTGGAGAAGATGAGGCGAGGAAGGATGCGATGCCGACGTTACCGTTGCGCGGCGAGCACATCACGCTGGCCCAGGCGGTCAAGGCGGCCGGCCTGGCCGACACCGGCGGCCAGGCGAAGTACCTCGTGCGCAGCGGAGTCGTCGCCGTCAACGGGGCCGTCATCGCGCAGCCCGGCCGCAAGCTCCACGCCGGCGACCGCTTCCGCGTCGAGGGCGGCGAGGAGTGGCTCGTCGAGTGACCTGGCCGGCCGGCGGCGACCGGGGCGGCCCCTGCGATGAGTGCCACGAACATCCCGGTGTTGCGGACGCGGGAGGCTGCAACCGCGCTCCCGGTTCCCACCTGGCGCGTCGTCCTGGCGCTGGCTCTGCCGGTACTCGCCCAGCAGTTCCTCATGCTGGCAGTCACCCTGTCCGACCGCTACCTTGCCGGCCAGTTCGTCTCGCCCGCCGACCGGGTGGAGGCGGCGGGGGACGCCTTGCTCGGGGTGGGGGTGCTCGGCGGGTTCTCCGGCGGCACGGCGGTTCCCGCCCTGGCCGCCGTCGGCCCGTGGGAGACGGCGCGGGACGTCGTGGCCCGGCAGGTGTCGTACCAGTCCGCCCAGACGACCGCGAACTACCTCGCCTGGTTCCTCACCAGCTACATTGTCCTCGTCAGCGTCGGCAGCACGGCCCTCGTCGCGCGGTTCACCGGCGCCGGCGACCGCGCGGCCGCCGTCCACGTCACCAACCAGTCGATCGTCCTCGCCGTGGTCCTCGGGCTGGGCGGGACCGCCGTGGCCCTCCCCACCCTCGAAGGGATGATCGACCTGTTACAACTGCGCGGCGACGCGGCGACGCTGGCGGTCAGCTACCTGCGTCCGCTTCTGGTCCTGCTGGTGTTCCAGGTGATCGAGTCGGCCGGCATCGCGTGCCTGGTCGGGGCGGGCGACACGCGCACCGGGCTGTGGGTGATGACCGGGGTGGCGCTGGTGAACCTGCCGCTGGCGTGGGGCTTCTGCCTGGGGCTGGGGCCGCTGCCGGCGCTGGGGTTCACCGGCATCGCGGTCGGCACCGCGGTCAGCCACACCCTGGGGGGCCTGGCGATCCTGCTCGTGCTGGCCCGGGGGCGGTCCGGGCTGGTGCTGCGGCTGCGGCTGCTGTGGCCGAACCTCGGGCTGCTGCGGCGGCTGCTGCGCGTCAGCGTCCCGGCCGCCATCGACAGCCTGTCGGTCGTCCTCGGCCAGTTCTGGTTCCTGAGCATCGTCAACCGCCTGGGGGACGTCGCGAGCGGGGCGCACGGGATCGCCCTGGGGTGGGAGGCGCTGGGCTACCTGTCGGGGGCGGCGTTCGGGACGGCGGCAATGACGGTCGTCGGGCAGAACCTGGGGGCCGGGCGGCCGGACCAGGCGGCCCGCGGCGGGTGGACGGCGTTCGCCCTGGGGTGCGGGGTGATGTCGTTCATGGGGCTGGTCTTCTTCGTGCTCGCCCGCCCGATGTTCGAGTTCTACTGTCCGCACCCGTGGCAGCAGCCGATCATCGAGGCCGGCGTGCCGGTGTTGCGGCTGGTGGCGTTCGCCATGCCGGCACTGGCGTCGGCGATCGTCTTCACGCAGGCGCTGCGCGGGGCCGGCGACACGCGCGTGCCAGTGGTGTTCACCTGGTTCGGCTTTCTGGTGGTGCGCATCCCGCTGGCGTACCTGCTCGCCCTGCCGAGGGTGGACCTGGGGCCGCTCGGCACCTTGCCCGGCCTGGGTCTGGGGCTGCTCGGCGCGTGGTGGGCGATGTTCGCCGACCTGCTGGTGCGCGGGCTGTTCTTCCTGTGGCGCTTCCGCAGCGGTGCCTGGCAGCGCATGCAGGTGTAGTGGTCGGTTGCAGTTGACGGGCTTACCAGCCGCGAGCGCCAGCGCGGAACGGGGTGGGAACCTGGCCGAAGCGCCCGTGAGACGCCGCCTGGTTCGGCGCAGTGCCATTTGACACGCCTCCCGCGCGCCCGTAAGATTGACCGGAACGAATCCGCATTCCTGAGTGAGTCCCATGCGCTTCCCGGCACACCGCCTTTCCGCTCCGATCGCCATTGCCGCGGCGCAGGGAGTGCGCCGCGACCGGGCCATCACAACGAGGAGGAGCTAACTCCGGGGCGACACGGCGGAACCTGTTTTGGACGGTTTCGGCCCTGGGGCGTGACGCTCCAGGGCTTTTTCTATTTCAGGGACATCCATGACGCGCATCTCCATCTACGACACTACCCTCCGCGACGGCAGCCAGGGCGAGGGCGTCAACTTCTCCCTGCAGGACAAACTGCTCATCACTCGTCGCCTCGACGAGCTGGGCGTGGACTTCATCGAGGGCGGCTATCCGCTCTCCAACCCGAAGGACTTCGAGTATTTTCGCGCGGTCCGCAACCTCCCGCTCCGCCACGCCCGGATCGCCGCCTTCGGCATGACCCGTCGCAAGAACGCCCGCCCCGAGGACGACACCTGCTTGAAGGCGCTGCTCGACTCGCAGGCGCCGATCATCACCCTCGTCGGCAAGACGTGGGATCTGCATGTGCGCGAGATTCTCGGCACCACCCTGGACGAGAACCTGCGCATGATCGCGGACTCGGTCGCCTACTGCCGGGCGGCCGGGCGCGAGGTGTTCTACGACGCCGAGCACTTCTTCGACGGCTACCGGCGCAACCCGGAGTACGCCCTGCAAACACTTCGGGCCGCACAGGACGCCGGCGCCGCGGTCGTCATCCTGTGCGACACCAACGGCGGCACTCTGCCGGACCAGATCGCCGAGCGCGTCGCGGCGGTGCGGCGGGTGCTCCGGGCCGAACTGGGCATCCACTGCCACAACGATTCGGACGTCGCGACGGCAAACACTCTGGCCGCGGTGGCGCACGGAGTCACGCAGGTGCAGGGGACGATCAACGGGATCGGCGAGCGCTGCGGCAACGCGGATCTCGTGAGCGCGATCGCGAACCTCGGGCTGAAGCTCGGCCATGACGTGCTGGTGCCGGGCAGTCTGGAGCGGCTGACGGAGGTGTCGCGCTACGTCTGCGAGGTGGCGAACATGAATTTCCGTCCGGGTCAGCCGTTCGTTGGCGCCAGCGCGTTCGCCCACAAGGGAGGCATGCACACCCACGCGGTCGCGCGCAACACCGCCAGCTACGAGCACATCGACCCGGCGGCGGTCGGCAACGAGCGGCGCATCCTCGTGAGCGAGCTGTCCGGCCAGGCGACGATCCTCGCCAAGACAAGCCGCTACGCCGTCGCCGCCGACCGGACAGCGATGGGGAAGATTCTCGGGCGGGTGCAGGATCTGGAAAACGAGGGCTACGAGTTCGAGGCGGCGGAGGCGTCGTTCGACCTGCTGGTCCGGCGCGTCCTCGGCGTGTACCGGCCGAAGTTCGAGCGGCTGGCGTACCGCGTGAACATCGAGATGGACGCGGGCGGCGCGCCGGTGACGGAGGCGACCGTCAAGGTGCGCGTCGGCGACGCGGTGCAGCACACGGTCAGCGAGGGCGACGGGCCGGTGAACGCGCTGGACGGAGCGCTGCGCAAGGCGCTGCTGGGGCACTATCCGCGTCTGGCGGAAATGCACCTGGCGGACTACAAGGTACGCGTCGTCAACGCCCGGGCCGAGACGGCGGCGCGGGTGCGCGTGGTGGTCGAGTGGCGCGACGGCGCTTCGCTGTGGGGGACGGTCGGCGTCAGCGAAAACATCGTCGAGGCGAGCTGGCTCGCGCTGGCCGACGCGGTCGAGTACAAGCTGTTCAAGGACGAGGAGGGGTGATCCGGCATCGCCGTGGCGGCTCTTCGTGCCGCTGGCGGTCTGGCGCAGGGACAGGCCGCCAGCGGCACGAAGAACCGCCGCGACGATGCCGTACCAGCTGCAAATTCCTCAAATCTTCACAATTTTCTTTTTTTACTTGCACATCGTTGAGGCCGTGGTTACAACCTTTTTCAGCCTCTGTCAAAAACGGGGTAAGGAGGCCATGCGTCGCGACTACCGTCGCGAACTCACTGGCCAAGTTGTCGCCCAACCCCGACAACTCCGCGACAATCCTTGACCCGCCACAGAGCACGATCGAGCCACCCACACCGCGCGGGCTGCTGGAAGCAAGCGGGCGAACCGACTGCTCCCAACCCGTGCGCCGCCTTTGTGGGTTCAGTGGGAGCGCATGAGGATGTGTTCCGCCGGATCGGAACGCATACCAACCGTGCGCCATCCAGGTGTGTCGTTCAGTGAGGAGCGCTAGCTGGCTCGTGTTTTCCGTGCGAGGGCGAGGTCGGTACTGACCCCCTCCCGGACCTGAGTACTTCAACCTGAAACAGCAGGCCCACCTCCACGGGGCCGGGGATCTCACCCCAAAACCCCACAGAGGTGGTGCGCGCCTGTCCGCTCCGGCCGCCGGGCAACGCTCCCCGCGGCCGCCGTGGAGAGTGCGCGCGTTACGGCAGCCGGTCGGAACACAACGGAAGGGCAAGGGAACCGGAACGAGAGGTGACAGGGCCAGAGTCTCCAGCCCGGCTCGGTGCCGCCCATGAGAGAACTCTGGTACTACCTCCTCGAACTCGCAATCCTGAGGGAGAAGGAATGATGCAGCAGGGCCTCTTCACCCGGCGTCAAGAATCCCACCCGAAGCGACGGTCCGCCCTGGCGCGACGGCAGGCCAGACCGCGTCTGTACGTGGAACTGCTGGAGGACAGGAGCCTGCTCAGCGGCTCGCCGTACCTTCCGCCCTCGCACATGCTCAGTAACCCGAACGGATTGCTGACAGGCCCCACCCAGGGGGATCCTCTCGATATTGCCGTCAACTACCTGGGCACGAACGCCTCGGCCTTCGGTCTGGCGCCGGCCGACCTGCGCGAGGCCATCGTCACCGATCGGTACACCGACGCGGACACGGGCATCACCCACATTTATCTCCGGCAGAGTTTCAACGGGCTGGAGGTGGCCAACGCCAATATCGGCGTCCACCTCAACGCCCAGGGGCAGGTGATCAGTGCCGGCGGCGGGTTTGTTTCCGGCCTGAGCAATCAGGGGTGGGGCGGGATGCCGTCGCTGCCGGCGCTCAGTGCCCTCGACGCCGTCAAGGCCGCCAGCGCTAACCTGAACCTGAACCCGGAGGCGGCACCGCTGCCGGAGCCGCAAATCGTCTCCGCCTCTTACGACCCGGCCCAGACCACTGTCATCGCCGCGCCGGGCGTGTCGCTGGACGACGTCACCGCCCGCCTGCACTACGTCCCGACCCCGGACGGGGGCGTGGCGCTCGCCTGGGATCTGGTCATCCGCACCCCGGACGGCGATCACTGGTACAACCTGAGTATCGACGGGTCGTGTGGGGCCACGGTGGCCCAGACTGACTGGGTTTCGCACGCCTCGTACAGCGCCATCCCGCTGCCCAACGAGAGCCCGCAGGACGGCGGGTTTGCCGTCATCTCCGGTATCGAGGACGCGACCGCCTCCCCGTTCGGCTGGCACGACACCAACGGCGCCGCCGGCGCCGAGTTCACCGACACGCGCGGCAACAACGTCGATGCCCACCTGGATCGGGACGGCAACAATGTCGCCGATGCGTCCCCGCCGCGCCCCAACGGCGGCGTTGCGCTCGACTTCAGCGGCTTCACCTTCAACCCCGCCGGAGCCCCCTCCACCCTCCAGAACGAGAACGCGGCGGTCGTGAATCTGTTCGTGATGAACAACGTTCTGCACGACATCCACTACAAGTACGGGTTCACCGAGGCGGCGGGCAACTTCCAGACGAACAACTACGGCCGCGGGGGGAGCGGCAGCGACGCCGTCCAGGCCGACGCCCAGGACAACGCGAACGGCGGGAGCACGAACAACGCGAATTTCTCCACCCCGCCAGACGGATTCGCGCCGCGCATGCAGATGTACGAGTTCACCCTCACTACCCCGCGCCGGGACAGCGACCTGGACAACGGGGTCATCATCCACGAGTACGCCCACGGTGTCTCCAACCGGCTGACGGGTGGCCCGGCCAACTCCAATGCCCTGAACGCGCTGCAAAGCGGCGGCATGGGCGAGGGCTGGGGCGACTTCTATGGCCTGATGTTCGCGCAGCGGTCCACGGACCTGCAGAACGACGCTTTTGGCATGGGCACCTACGTGCTCGGCCAGCCGCAGACGGGACTGGGCATCCGCCGCTATCGGTACAGCTACAACATGACCATCGACCCGCTGACGTTCGCCTACTTCAACGGCGGGTATCCGAACAATGAGGTCCACAACTCGGGCGAGATCTGGGCCTCGACCCTGTGGGATCTGAACTGGCTGTTGATCAACAAGTACGGCTTCGATTCGGACCTCTACACCGGCTGGACAGCCGCGCCCGGCCCCGGGCACGCCGGCAACAAACTGGCCCTCCGGCTGGTCATGGAGGCGATGAAGCTCCAGCCGGCGAACCCGTCGTTCATCCAGGCGCGCGACGCGATCATCGCCGCTGACGTCGCCCTCAATGGCGGCGCCGACCTGCTGGAGATCTGGACGGCGTTCGCGCGCCGCGGCCTGGGGTTCAGCGCCTCCACCGCCAATTCCAGCTCGACGGTCGTTACCGTCGCCTTCGACCTCCCGAACCTGGGGCTCACCGTCACGGGGACGACGCCCGCCAGCGGCGCTATCGTGACGACCCCGCCGACCACCTTCGTCGTCGATTTTTCCGACCCGTATGACTCGGCCTCCGTGCAGCCGGGCGACCTGACCGTCAACGGGATCCCGGCGACGGGACGGACGTTTACGGACCTGGATACGGTCACGTTCACGTTCGGCGTCAGCCCGGTCACCAGCCAGGGCCTCCAGACGATGACGATCGCGGCAGGCGCCATCACGCGCGACAGCGACAACGACGGCGTTGACGCCTTCAGTGCCAGCTTCCGCTACGACGCGCTGCCGCTGGCGGTCGTGTCCACCTTCCCACCCGTCGGCGCGACGGTTACGCTGCCGCTCACGACCCTGGACGTCAACTTCAACGAGCCGGTCGCGCCCGGCTCGGTGAGCGCCACCGACCTGACCGTCAACCAGGGCTCCGTCAGCGGGTTCACGCTGCTCAACAGCAACACGACGATCCGCTTCACCCTCAGCGGCATCACGACCGAAGGCACTCTGAACGCCAGCATCGCCGCCGGCGCCCTGACCGACACGTTCGGCAACCCGAACGTCGCGTTCGCGGGTAGCTACACGCTCGACTTCGGGACGGTCGCGTACCCGGTCCCGCTGATCGCCAAGGCGCCGCTCGGCTCCCTGGTTTACGATCCCAGTATCACCGGGGTGATCGCCCCCGCGGGCGACACGGACAGCTTCACCCTGGCCATCGACCCCAACCAGGTCATCAGCGTCACCGTCACGCCTGCCGCGGGCAGCGGGTTACAGCCGACCGTCGTCCTGCTCGACCCGGCGGGCAACGTGCGCGCCACCAACGCGGCCGCCGGTCCCGGCAAGTCGGTGATCTTGCAGACGGTCCCGACCGTCGGCACCACGACGGGCACCTACACCGTCCGGGTCGGCGGGGTCGGCGGCACGGTCGGCGGGTTCACGCTGCAGGTCATCCTCAACGCGCTGGCGGAGGCCGAGAACCACGACGGCGCCAGCAACACCACGTTCACCACCGCCGAGAACATCAACGGTAGCTTCATCAGCCTCGGCGGAGCGGCCAGCCGCGGCGCGGTCCTCGGCCGGACCGGGCCAGAGACAGGCGGTGCCGCATCCCTCGTGCAAGATTTCGAGAGCGGAGCCGGTGGCTTCACGATCAACAACAACACGATCGGCACCGGGGCCAACGCCGGCCTGTGGCACCTGTCCACCCGCCGGGGTTCGCAAACCGGCCACTCCCCGGTGACCAGCTTCTACTACGGTAGCGAGACGGGGGGAACCTACGAAACCGGGGCACGCAACGGCGGGTCCATCACGTCGCCCGTTATCAGCCTCCCGGCCGGGGCGAGCCAGCTCAGTTTCAACTACGTCCTGCAAACGGAGGGGAACGGCTCGTACGACCGCGCCCAGGTCCAGATCAGCACGAACAATTTCGCCACCTTTACGACCCTGCTGACCAGCACCAGTTCGGCCAGTCTGCCGCTCAGCAGCACCTGGCGCGCGGCCACGGCCAGCCTGGCGGCGTTCGCCGGGCAGAACGTCCAGATCCGGTGGATCTTCGACACCATCGACAGCAGCTTTAACGGGTACGAGGGGTGGTACGTCGATGACGTCGCGATCCAGCCCCCGCCCCCGCCGCCGGCGGACTACTATGCGTTCACCCTGGCGGCCGGGGACACCGCAACGGTCGCACTGGAGGCTCTGCCGGCCGGCACGCTGAGCCTGACCTTGCTCGACCCAAGCGGGGCCGCGGTCGCCCTGGGTGCCGGCGGTCCGACCAACGTGGACCGAGTTATCCAGAACTTCCGGGCCACGACCTCCGGGCTGTACCGCGCCCTCGTTACGGCCAGCACGACCGTCGATTATAACCTCGTCGTGACCCGCAACGCCGCCTTCGACACGGAGGGTAACGACACGTTCGCCACGGCCCAGGACGTCACCGGAACCCAGGGGGTGCTCGGCCACAGCGGCGGAGCGGGCGCGACGGTAGTGACTTTGAATGCCACGGACTCCGGGTGGTATGACAGCAACGGAACCCACACCGCGACCAACACGAATTACATCGTCGGCCAATCCGGAGCCCCGCGTCAGTTGCGGAACTTCTTCGTCTTCAACCTTGCTTCGGTTTCGCAGGTTATCACAGGCGCGACGCTGGTGCTCACCAACGGCATCTCGTCCCGCGGTCCGGGTTACAACAGCCCTGATGCCAGCGAGACTTACACCTTGTTTGACGTGGCGACATCGGTGCCCACGCTGCAGGCCGGAGGCTCGGGCCTGACCGGGATCTTCGCCGACCTCGGGGGAGGGACGATCCAGGGATCAAGGACCATGACAGCCGCTGACAACTTCCTGAACGTCCCGATCACTCTCAATGCGGCAGGGATCGCGAAATTGAACGCTTTCCGCGGCACTCAGGTTGCCCTGGGTGGTGCGGTCACAACGCTGTCTGGCGGGGCGGACCAGGTCGTATTCGCCTTCACCGGGAACCTCACCGACGTGAAGCAGCTGATCCTCAATCTGGCTCAGCCCGAGGACTGGTACAAGGTCACGCTCGCCAGCGACCAGACGGCTCTGCGACTCGACACGAAGACGCCGGCCGATGGTGCCGGCCAGTTCGTCAACACGCTCAACCCGACGATCGAGCTGTACAACGCCGCCGGCACGCTCGTCTTCAGCGGCACCCCGGGGGCCGACGGGCGGAACGAATCCCTGATGGCGACCGGCCTGACGGCGGGGAGTACGTACCGCATTCGCGTCCGCAGCGAAGGCGGCACGCAGGGCGAGTACTTCCTCGGCGTCACGCCGCTCGCGACGCCGACGCCGACGGCGCTGGTGGACAACCGCAACTTCGGCTTCCGCGCCTACGGCCCCGGCTGGAGCCTGGTTCCCAGCGGCTACGCGGGGGATTCGCGCAGCCACGCCGGCGGCGGCACCGGCTCGAGCTACGCCGAGTGGCGCTACGGGCAGGTGTTCACGGCCGGGACGCCGTACCAGTTCTACGTCACCTGGGTGCATGACCCGGCCAACGCGAGCAACGCCACCTACCGCGTCATGGAAAACGCGGCGGTCCTGCACCCCGGCATCAGCGTCGATCAGCGCGTCAGCCCGAACTCGGCCCTCTACAACGGCACGCTCTGGCAAGCCCTGTACACCTACACCCCAACGACCACCGGGTACAAGGTGATCCGCATCCAGCTGAGCGACAACGCGAACGGGCCGGTCAGCGCCGACGCCATCTTCGATCCGCCGCTGGGGCCGCAGGGCGACGCCGGCATCGCCTCCCTGGTAGCCGGCCCGGCGGCCTCGATGCCGTCCTTCACCGTCCGTGGCGGAGCCCCGATCCTCACGCCGGTCACTCCCTTCCCGGGCAGTTCCCAGGGGGTTGTCGCTTTGCCGGACAGGATCTCGGTCGGCCTGACGGCGTGGGCGGCGCCTTCCGCAGCGTTCGCGGCCTCGTCGGTGTTCGCGGACCTTGCAGCGCCTGGACGGTCCGCCTCCCTGTTCGCGGAGAACCCGGCCATTGAGCCCGCGTCGGACGGGGTGCCGCTGCGGACGTGGTTGGATAGGGCGGCCCTTACCCCACCGCTGTCGATCTTCGGCGCTTCCTCCTTCGGGGACAGGTGGGGCGACGAGCGGCACACTGCCAGCGACTCGCTGGCAGGAGATGAGGTGCTGGATGCCGAATTCGTGGACGACTACTTCACGGCGGTCGCCCGCACCGACCGCGAGGAGTCGTCCGCCGACGATGCGGTCCTGTCCGGTGCCCTGGTCGGGGATGCGTACTTCCCGCAGGCGCTGGACGAGCCCCTGGAATGACGATCGATCCCGACCCGCCTCCTGATGCCCTGCCCGAGAGGGGGGCGAGTTCGGGGCAGGATACGAGGAAACGAGTCGTTCCGGGCCGCCCGACGTCGGCGGCCCGGAATCCCTGCTGGAAGCGGTGTACGCGATCAGGGACGGTCTAACAATCCCTGTGACAGTCGGCAGCGATTCGGTTCGCGCGCCAGGCGAACCCCTGCCCCAACGAGGCCGGTGAACCGGCGAAAGGATCCTGCACGTGTCTTACGTTCGTCACCTCCTGATCGTTACTGGGCTCGCGGCAGGGGTTCTGTTCGGGGCGCCCGCCGCCCAGGCCGGCCCGATTTTCTCCGACCCCACCGGGGACACCTTCAACCCAGGGCCGGATCTCACGGGTGTGCGCGGGCAGCTCATCGGACCTTCCGTCGTGTTCACGCTCCAGTTCACCAGCCCTGTTGACGCGCCATCGAGTTTCACGGCGAACAGCCTGACGGGGTACATCGACATCGACCGGGACATGAACACGGCGACGACGAGCGGCAACGCGCCGTGGGGGATCGATCCGCCCGGGGGGAACTCGTGGATCAACCACTTCGTCTCTCCCAACGGCGGGTCCGCTGTCCCGGGGCCGCCGATCGGGCTGGGCGATGAATTCTTCATCGACCTCGCCTCCGAGATGAACTACGGGGACCAGGCGACGGTGGACGTCTTCGATCTGTTCAGCAACATTCCGGTCGGGACAGGGTCGGTTAGTGGCTATGGGACCAGCACCGTCACCATCGTTTTGCCGCAAAGCCTCCTCGGTTTGGGCGCGTCGAATGATGTGAATTTCGGCGTCCTCGTTGGGAATGGGAACCATGAATTGACCGACCGTGCGCCCAACGGGGCGCTTGCGGCGACGACGCTCCCGGAACCGACCAGCCTGGCGGTGTGCGCCCTCAGCGCTCTGGGCGCCTTCGGCTACCTGCGCTACCGCCGCAAGGCCGGTTGAAACCCTGTCCGGCCACGGGAGAAAGGCGGCCCGGCCACCCCGTGACCGGGCCGCCTCTTCTCCCGTGGTCAATGGCGAAAAGGCAAGACGAGGGTGCGCAGGCTCCGCCTCTCGGCTGCGAGACACGGATCAGGCGTGGGCGGCCTTTGCCGCGTCGGGATTGGCGTACTTGAAGTAATTGTCCCAGGCCGAATCGAGCGCCTCCAGAGCCCTCGCCAGGGGCACCGCGCGGTAGCGGTCCTCGGTCTTTTCGACGACCCCCAGGCGCTCCAGCTTGGCCAGGGCGTCCTCGATCTCGAAATCGACCTTGAGGTTGAGAAGGCGCTCCAGGTCCATCTCGACGTAGTCGTCCAGATCCTTCGCCGTCCAGCCGCGCTCGCCGGCGTGGCGCCACAGGTAGTAGTACCCCAGCAGCGCCTCGCGGCACTCCTGCTCCTCGGCCTCGTCGAGCAGCTGGGTCAGCACGCCCGCGTTGTTGTCGAGGTTCTGATAGTACAGGCTCTGCGTCAGTTGCAGGCCGTAGGTCGTCTTGGCGAACTGGTAGCCGTACCACTGCTTGTACCCATAACCGGCCAGCGCCGCGATCGGTCCGTACAGCGCCCAGATGCTGAACGCTGCCGCCGCGAGCAGGGTGCGAACCGTCGTGTAGAGGATCCACGCCAGCCCGCTCAGCAGCGAACTGCCCAGCTTCAGCCGGGCCAGCCCGGGCATTTTCAGCTGCGCCCCGGGCAGGAGCATCTCGATGTCGGCCTTGGGCATGTCCTTGAACAGTTTGAGATACACGCCCCTGGTGTCGATGCCCTCCGGCAGACGCTTGTGCGGCCGGAGCTTGAGGATCAGGGCCAGACGCTGGTAGACGGGAACCTGCACCTCGGCCGGCTTCTTCCAGAACTGCCACCAGCTTCTGATGTAGCGCCGGCCCATGCTGTCGCCGCGAACGAAGACCTCCAGCCGCTCGAACACGTCGAAGTCCACCTCCATGTTGATGCCCCAGGCGCTCACCTCCTGCATGGCCGCCTCGATCGCCGTCCGGTCCAGCCGCTTGTAGTTGGCGCGCTCCAGCAGCCAGGTGAACTGGTCGAACAGACCGCCGAGCCTCGTCTCCTTCTCCTGGGCAGACAGCGGCCGCACCTCGCGGGTGACGGTGTCCGGGTCGAAGGGGGCGTAGCCGTCCTTGAGATCCTGGAGTTTCTGGTGGTACTCGAAGTGGAACGTGGCCGCCACCAGGCGGGCGAACTGGCGGAACGACTCCGCGTCCTCGGGCTGGACATTCTTGTCGGTGCAGAGCAGGGTCACGAGGTCGCTCACGCGCACCGGGATGTAATGCTCGCGGTTCGTGTACTCGGCCATGGGCAGGGCTCCTTTAAAGGGATCAGGGAGCAGGCAGCAGGGGCTAATGAAGCTCCCAAAGCCCACGGGTGGCGTCCCGTGGGTCAAGTGTCCGGCACCTGGCCCACGGGGCGCCACCCGTGGGCTTTACTCTGCCCCGTCCCCTGGGGATCTACCATTCCATCGCGTCCAGCTGGTCCTCGGGCGACTGGACCAGTTCCTCGACGAGCGCCTTCAGCACACTCTGTACTTCGTTGATGCGCTCGGGGCGTTTTTCGGGTTTGAAGGACAGGCAGCGGTGGATCAGGTCGCACAGCTCGCGCGGCGCGTCGGGGACGAACTCCTGCACCGGCTTGAGCAGGTTCTGGAACGTCTTCGCGTCCACCTTCAGCCCCTCGCTCACCGCCGTCGGGTTGGGCGGCAACCGCCACGTCACCAGCCGGTACATGGTCGCGCCGAAGTTGTAGATGTCGGTCCGCTCGTTCACCGTCCCGCCGCGAGCCTGTTCGGGGGCCATGTACTCGGGAGTGCCCTGTACCCGCCCCTTCGCCTCCCCCTTGACCCACGCCAGCCCGAAGTCGATGACCTTCACCTCCCCGGCCCGGCTGAGCATCAGGTTGTTCGGCTTCAGATCGGCGTGGCAGACGCCGCGCCGGTGCATGTGGGCCAGGGCGGCCGCGACTCGCTCGAAGACCTGCACCAGCCGCGGGACCGACAGGCCCTTCATGGTGTCCAGCGTTTTGCCGTTGATGTACTCGATCAGCAGGTGGACCTTGCGGATGCGGAACAGCCAGTCGCGCGGCGTCTCCAGCGCGTACACCTTGACCAGACCAGGGTGGTTGAGCAACTGGGCGACGCGGTACTCGTGCTGGGCCTGTTCGAGAAACTTGTGGTCTTCCTTGCTGCCGATCGGCACCACCTTGAGGGCGTAGTGCTTCGAGTCAGCGCTGCGGCGGATGTGCAGGATGGAACTGTGTGCGCCGCTGCCCAGAGTGCCGAGCACCTGGAACTTCCCGATCGAGCCGATGTCCATGATCTGCCGCTTCACGAGTTGAGGTCGCATCGGTTACCTGGGGCATGATAACAGCCCACGCGGGCGGGGGGTAGGGAGGGGGTGGATTTCTGGCCGGGGGGTGGCGCGGCGTCCACCGGCCGGTACGCTCAGGCCAGTTTGGGGACAGGCAGGCCAGGGTGAGAGTGACAGGATCGTTGAAAGCCCACGGGTGGCGTCCCGTGGGGGGACGTGCTGGCGCGCCGGGCCAGTCAGCCAGCAGGTTTCCGCGGCGCGGGCGGCGCAATCTCGCGCCACTCCTCCGCGACGAACAGCTGGGCGCGGTTGCGCGCCGGGCGTGCCCACATGCGGCCGGTGGTCGTGTCGAGCACGTACAATTCCGGGTCCAACTCGCCCTGGATCTGCGACAGCAGGCGGAAGCGGCCGACCGCCCGCGGCAGGTTTTTCCACGGCAGCCCCCCTTTGGACTCCTCCGGCCGCTCCCACTCGCCGTTCACCCACAGCCAGTGCTCCCCGCTCGCGCTGTCCGACAGGAAGCGGTAGACGAACTTCCCGACCGGGAAGTCGAGAATCTGATACCGGCCGACCGTCGCCGAGTCGGCCTTGTTCGGGGGTGTCCCCTGGCGCGCCAGCCCCAGGCCCGCCAGGATCGAGGCCAGGAACAAGATGCCCACGACGACGTATCCGCGTTTGCCGTTCATGTCGGGCTCGCGCTCGGGGAAGGGAATGCCGGTTCGCTCCAGTTTGACGGGCGGAGCGCGGACGTGCAAGCCCGTAGAGCGCCAGCGCATGGTGAGCCCCGCGTGCTGGCGCTCGCGGCTGGTACGCACCGCAGCAGACGGCTCCTGTGTCAGCGCGGGGTCGGGGCGAGGTTACTCCTTGCGCAGGGTCGCTTCCAGGCCTGTTCCTGCCACATGCAGCCCTCGGCCGGCATCGACCAGGCGCAGCGTCACCGGAGTGTTGTCGATCACGGCCATTAGCTGATTGCCGGCGCTGGTGAGAGGCGTGTAGTTCCGCTTCGGCTCCACCCCCCTCTGAAGTTCCCAGACACACCCGCCGTCCCCCTTGAAGCTCAGCCGCAGGGTGCCGCCGCCGGGCAGCTTGCCGGACCACTTGCCGGTCAGCTCCGCCAGGGCCGCCGCGCTCACATCGTCCCCCAGTCGGGCCGACAGGATGGCGCCCCCGGCCGGCATCCCCGGCCGGAACGCAGACAGTTCCGTGTCCGTGCGGCTGCGCGGCGGCCGGTAGCCGAGGACGTTGGCGAAGTTGTCCGCCGAGATGATGAACATTCCTCGCTCGGCCGCCTCCTTGCGGAGAGCCGCCAGACCGTCGTTGACTGCCTTGGTGCGCACGTCCCCGCTCTGGCCGTTCCCGGCCAGGTGGCCGACGATCAGGTACGCGGTCCGGGCCGTCAAGTTCCCCTTCCGCTGGCCGTCACGCGGGTCTACATGCGTGTCCACCTTGATGCCCTGATCGCCCAGCAGGCGCAGGTAGGTGTTCATCTCCTCCGCCTGGGCGGCGGGCGAGTCCGCGCGGCGCCCGGTCCACTCGATCACGCCGGCCACGGCGACGTGCGTCCCCCATCCGAGGTTGAACAGCAGATCGCCCGTCTTCCAGGCGTTGCTTCCCTCGCGGAGGATCTTTGCCGGGCTCGGATCGTTCAGCGAGATCTCGTTCCCCTGAGCGTCGTAGACCGACGTGATCTTCGCCAGCGACGTCTTCGGATCGGCCCGCACCACCTCGACGGTCCCCTTGAACGGCCCCTCCGGGCGGTCCCCCCACCCGGCGGCGAAGACGTTGAAGGTCATGTGCGGGCGAACCCCGTCCTCGGCGCCGAGGTCAATCGTCACGCGCCGGGCCACGTCGTCGATGGTCAGGAGCTTGCCGCGTGCCCGGTCCCACAACGGCTTGCCCCTGGAGATGTCCAGCACGAGCGCGTGCGGCTGGGCGATGGACGGCCGCGGCGCCTTCGGATCCTTCTCTCCGCCGGCCAGTCCGCCCAGCGCGATCTTCTCCTCCAGCTCGCGGATCTTCGCCTCCTGGCGCGTCCTGTACGCGGTGAACTCCTCGTTGGTCTTGGTAATCTGGCCCTGCAGGGTGGCGTTCCGGTTGAGCGCGTCGGTCATCTCCTTGGTCCGGGCCTTGGCGGCGGCCAGGGTCGCCTCGTTGCCGGTCTTGATCTCGGTGAACGCCTTGTCGCGCTCCGTCTTGGCGACGGCCGCCATGCTGTTGTACTTCGTCTCCAACGCGGTCTTCTCGAGCAGGACCGCGTAGTGCTGGTCCTGGGCCTTTTTCAGAGCGGCCCGCAGCTCGTTGACCAGGTCGCGATAGCTCTTGACGTACTTGTGCCCGGCCTGGTTCCAGCCGAGATCACTCGCCCCCGTCTTGACCGCCTCCTCGAACGGCTTGCGGTCCTTGTCGAACGCCTTGTACTTGCCGTTGTCGATGAACTTCAGCTCGGCTCCGGACGAGTCGATGGCCGCCGCCCGGAACGTTTTCCACTGGTCGAAGTCGGTGCTCTTCTCGTCGAGGACGGCCGCGTCCCCGCCCTGGGCGCGCATCTCGTACACCTGGAGCATGGCCCACTCCTCGCGCGTCTTCGCCTCGCCGAGGATCTTTTGGGCTTCCTCCTTGAGCTGCTGACCGCGGTGCCGATCGGCAAACATGGAGTAGATCCAGCCGCCGAGCCCGAGGGTCGTCAGGATGAACAGAACCAGGAAGACGATCAGAACCTTGTTGGGGTTGGACGAATCGCCGCGGCTGCGGGACGCTCTCTTGCGGGCCATCGGTTACCTCACGTGCGGGCAGATCGGCGAGGGGAGCAGGGAACCTGGAAACCGGGTGGGCTGGGTGCCGCCCCTCGGACGGAGACGGGACCATGTCCTTCAGTGTAAATGGCGCCGCGAGGGGTTTCAACGGAATTGGCGCGGCAAACAGCGTTCCCTCTGTCGGCTGTACGAGGAGTGCCGGCTGTGCGGGAGGAAGGGGCGAGTGAAGAGTGAAAGACCCAAGGCCCACGAGCCGCGGCTCGTGGGCTTGAAAGGACTTGACAGGCGGGGGGGAGAGCCTAAAATGTGCTAGAGTTACTAATGCCTCCCAACCACTGGCGATCACATCCTTGCGACCTGTGCGCAAGACGGCTTCCGTTTACACCATCGCCCGACTCGATTCGTAAACTGATCCATCCCACAGGTCGCAGCCGTCCTTGAACCCGCCGCCGGGACGTCACCGGACGTGTTCAAGGAAGCGCTCCGGGGGCCGCACCCCCGTTTCCGCTTGTTGACCTTCGCCCCACCGTCAGGGTTGTGCTCGGACGAGCACACGGGATCGCTGCGGGCGTCCTCTCGCCCGGCAGTCCCGTCAGGTTCGGTTCGAGGCGGACCTGATCCCCAGAGCCGCCCAGCGACCGGCACACGCCCTCTCTGTGGGTTCAGAAGCGACGGACAGCTACGCCATCGGTTCCCGGGGTCTGAACCTCACCTCGGGCTCAAACTTCTTCCCCCTGGGCGTTTCCCGGGACGGTCCCGGGGAGACAAATCCGGTATCCCGGGCGGTCGTCCCATGATAGCGGACAGCACCCGACCCAGCCTGTACCTCGTCGATGCCTACGCGCTGATCTTCCAGGTGTTCCACGCCATTCGGGAGATGAGCAGCCCGTCCGGGCTGCCGACCAACGCTCTGTACGGGTTCACGCGCGACATCTTCTACCTGCGGACCGAGAAGCGGCCCGATTACCTGCTGTGCGCGTTCGACCTGGCCGGTCCGACCTTCCGCGAGCAGATCTCCGCCGTCTACAAGGCGAACCGGCCGCCTCCACCGAGCGACATCCAGATCCAGATCCCGCTGATCGTGCAAATGCTGGAGGCGATGCGCCTGCCGACCCTCGGCGTCTCCGGCTACGAGGCGGACGACGTCATCGCCACCGTCGCGACCGCCGCCGCGAAGAAGGACTTCGACGTCTTCATCTGCTCGTCCGACAAGGACTGCCGCCAGCTCCTCAGCGACCGGGTCAAGATCTTCGATCTGCGCCGGCAGCGCGTCCTCGACCGCGCGGCGCTGCTGCAGGACTGGGGCATCACTCCCGAACAGGTGGTGGACTACCAGTCGCTCGTCGGCGACGCGGTGGACAACGTTCGCGGGGTAGACGGGATCGGGGCCAAGACGGCGTCGAAGCTCCTGCAGGAATACGGGACCATTGAGAACCTGCTCGCCAATGTCGATAAGGTGTCGGGTGAGAAGCGGCGCGAGAACCTGCGCAGCGCCGGGCCGGTGCTCGAACGCAACCGCCGCCTGGTCCGGCTGGCGACCGACGTACCGCTCACCCTCGACTGGGAGGGGTGGAAGCTGCGTGACTGGGACGCGGCCCACCTGCTGGCGCTGTTCCGCGAATGGGGCTTCCACCGCTTTGCCGATCAGGTCCGCGCTGCCGCGGGGGATGGCGGGCGGCGGGTGGTGGATGGAAAAACCAGGGGCACCGGCTCGAAAGAAGTCCAGGGAGAACTATTTCCCCCCGAGCCAGGCGCCTCGCTCGCCACCGGACCCGCTTCCTCACCGCCCGCCGACCACCCACCGTCCACCACGAAGGGGTGGCAGGGGAACTATCAGCTCGTCGATACGCCCGCCAGGTTCAAGGGGTTCGTGGGCGAGTTGAAGAAGCAGGCGCGGTTCGCCATCGACCTGGAAACGACCGACCTCGACCCACGCCGAGCGGAGGTCGTCGGCTTCGCGGTCAGCTGGAAGCACGGCGAGGCGTATTACCTGCCGGTGCGCGGTCCGGCCGAGGACGCGAAACTCGATCCGAAAAAGGTGCTGGACCAGTTGGGTCCGGTGCTGGAGGCGCCGACCGTCGCCAAGGTTAACCAGAACATCAAGTATGACCTGATGGTGCTGCGCCGCCAGGGCGTGACCGTTCGCGGCGTGACCGGCGACCCGATGCTGGCCGATTACCTCTTGCATGCGGGCGAGCGCAACCATAACATGGAGATTCTCGCACGCGATTACCTCCATCATCAGGTCATCCCCATCACGGATCTGATCGGCAAGAAGGGCAAGGGCCAGAAGCGCATGGACGAGGTGGCCACCGCGAAGGTCGCGGAGTACGCCGGCGAGGACGCCGACGTCGCCCTGCGTCTGTGCGACCTGCTCGAACCCCGCCTGCAGGCCGAGGGGCTGCGGCAGCTGTACGACGAGCTGGAAATCCCGCTGATCGAGGTGCTCGCCGAGCTGGAGTCGAACGGCATCCGCCTGGACGTCCCCTTCCTGCGGCGACTCGGCGCGGACATGGACCGGCAAATGGCCACCCTGGAGAAGGAGATTTTTCAGCTCGCCGGCCACGAGTTCAACATCGCCTCGCTCAAGCAACTCCGCCAGGTGCTGTTCGACGAGCTGAAGCTGCCGGTGCGCCGCCGCACGGGCATCAAGAACGAGCCGAGTACCGACCAGGAGACGCTTGAGGATCTGGCCGCACAGCACCCGCTGCCGCGCCAGCTGCTCGAACACCGCAAGCTCGCCAAGCTCAAGGGAACCTATGTCGAGGCGCTGCCGGAACTGGTGAGCCCGGCGACCGGGCGGATTCACACGGAGTTCAACCAGACGATCGCGACCACGGGCCGGCTGAGCTCGTCGAACCCGAACCTGCAAAACATCCCGGTCCGGACGGACCAGGGCGGGCAAATCCGCCAGGCGTTCCTGCCCGAGCCCGGGTGGCTGCTGCTGACGGCCGACTACTCGCAGATCGAGCTGCGGCTGCTCGCCCACTTCACCGGCGACGAGGCGCTCAAGCGGGCGTTCGCCGAGGATCGGGACATCCATACCAGCGTCGCGGCCCAGATCTTCGGGGTCGAGGAGAAGGACGTCACCTCGGCCATGCGGCGGCTGGCCAAGACGGTGAACTTTGGCGTGATTTACGGCATCAGTCAGTTCGGCCTGGCCCGCCGGCTGGAGATCTCCAGGGAGGAGGCGGCGAAGTTCATCGACGCCTACTTCGCCAGGTATCCGAAGGTGCTGGAGTACCAGGGCCGGGTGCTGGCGACCGCTCGGAAGCAGGGGTACGTCAGCACGATCCTGGGCCGCCGCCGACCATTCGATGCCAAGGCAATCCGACCGGATTCGACGTACCAGCAGCGCAACCAGGCCGAGCGCGAGGCGATCAACATGGAGATCCAGGGGTCGGCGGCCGACCTCATCAAGGTGGCGATGCTGAACGTCTACCGCCGCCTCAAGGAGGGCAAGTGGCGGACGCGGATGCTGCTGCAGATCCATGACGAACTCGTCTTCGAGGCGCCGCCAGAAGAACTCGCTGACGTCGCCGCGCTGATTGCCCACGAGATGACGACGGCGCTGGCATCGCGGTTGCAGATACCGTTGAAGGTGGATCTCGCCGCCGGCCCAAACTGGCTCGACGTGGAAGAATTAAGCCACAAACCGCCCGAGACGCGCGCGAAGAAGGCAGTGAAGAAGGCGGTCGCACATTGATCTGATACGCGGTCCGTATGATCCTGTCCGATGCTTGCTCCCCTCTCCCCTGGTGGGAGAGGGGTCGGGGGTGAGGGGGCCTCGCTCTCGTGGTTTCTGTCATGAAACCCGTGGTGGCGTTGATTGGCGGAATCGGCAGCGGCAAGAGTCGCGTCGCGGCCGAGTTCGCCCGGCGCGGGGCACGGGTGATCGTCGGCGACCAGCTCGGCCACGAGGCGCTACGCCAGCCCGAGATCAAGGCCCAGGTGGTCCGGCGCTGGGGGGAGGGGATCCTCACCGGCCAGGGCGAGATCGACCGCCGCAAGCTGGCCGCGCTCGTGTTCGCGGACCGGGACGAGTTGAAAGCCCTGGAAGCGATCTCCCACCCCTGGATCGACCGCCGACTGGGAGAGGAGATCGCGGACGCCCAGAAGGATCCGGCCGTGCCGCTCATTTTGGTGGACGCGGCGATATTGCTGGAGGCCGGGTGGAATAGACATTGTGACTGGATCGTCTATGTTCATGCCCCCCGCGAGGTCCGCAAGCAGCGCCTGGCGGCGCAGCGGGGGTGGACCGCAAAGGAGGTGGACGCACGCACGCACGCCCAACTTCCCCTGAGCGAAAAGATCGGTCGGGCCGATTATGTGCTGGATAACTCCGGTACGATGGAAGAGACGGCCCGGCAGGTCGATGACCTGTTTCGGCAGTGGGGTCTACCCCCTGACTGCCCCGCTCAGCCGTTCTGCTGACTTCGACTCTGTTTTCCTGGAGACCTTTTTTCCCCCCTGTAACTACGTAACTACCTACCGCTGGCGCCTGCCGCGCGGAACACTCATCCGGAGACATGTCCCTGTCCCCGCCGGCAACCTGAAAGGATGAGGGATGAGGGATGAAAGAAGAACCGTCCTGTCTTTTCTTTCATCCCTCATCTCTCATCCTTCCAACCGATCCGCGCCAGCTAACGAGGAGTACCTACCATGCCGGAAGCCAAAGGCCGCCGTGAAATTACCCCGACCCGGGTGCGTCCCCGCGCCAAGCCCGACCTGGCCCCGCTCGACAGTGCATCCTCCGAGTCGGCGCGCCACGCCGCTCGCCGCGATTACGACGACGAGGCAGACGAGCGCGGCGGACCGCCCCCGGCCGTCCAGGCGTCTCGCGAAGCGCCGCGCCGCGAGCCGGCCGACGATGGTGAAAACGGGTTCGTCGGATTCGACGAGGAGACGAACAGCCGCTACGAGGAGATCAAGCGCGGCAGCACGCACATCACCGAGTTGCAGCAGCAGACGATGCCGCAGCTCCTCCGCACCGCCAAGGAAGAGGGGCTGAGCGAGTACACCGGCCTCAAGAAGCAGGATCTGATCTTCAAGATCCTCAAGGAACGGGTCAAGCAGAACGGCCTGATGTTCGGCGAGGGCACGCTGGAGGTGCTGCCCGACGGGTTCGGCTTCCTGCGCTCGCCGGACTACAACTACCTGCCGTGCCCGGACGACATTTACATCTCGCCGAGCCAGATCCGCCGGTTCGGCCTGCGCACCGGCTCGGTGGTCGCCGGGCAGATCCGCCCGCCGAAGGAGAACGAGCGTTACTTCGCCCTGCTGCGCGTCGAGGCGATCAACTACCAGGATCCGGACGTCCTGGCCCAGAAGGTCGTGTTCGACGACCTGACCCCGCTGCATCCGAACGAGCGGCTGCGGCTGGAGACCGACCCGCAGGAGATCAACATGCGGGTCATGGACATGGTCAGCCCGATCGGCAAGGGCCAGCGCGGCCTGATCGTTGCTCCGCCGCGCACCGGCAAAACGATCCTCCTTCAGAAGATCGCCAACAGCGTCCTGCGCAATCACCCCGAGTGCTACGTCATCGTCCTGCTGATCGACGAGCGGCCGGAAGAAGTGACCGAGATGGAGCGGACGGTCAAGGGCCAGAACGCGGAGGTCGTCTCCTCGACCTTCGACGAGCCGGCCAGCCGCCACGTCCAGGTCAGCGAGATGGTGATCGAGAAGGCCAAGCGGATGGTCGAGTTCGGCCAGGACGTTGTCATCCTGCTCGACTCGATCACGCGCCTCGCCCGGGCCTACAACACCGAGGTGCCGCACTCCGGCAAGATCCTGTCCGGCGGCGTGGACGCCAACGCCCTGCACAAGCCGAAGCGGTTCTTCGGGGCGGCCCGCAACATCGAGGAGGGCGGGTCGCTGACGATCCTCGCCACCGCTCTGATCGACACCGGCTCGCGCATGGACGAGGTCATCTTCGAGGAGTTCAAGGGCACCGGCAACATGGAGCTGCACCTCGACCGGCGCCTCGTCGATAAGCGCATCTGGCCGGCCATCGACGTGAATCGGTCCGGCACCCGCAAGGAGGATCTGCTGCTGACGCCCGACGAACTGCGGCGGATCTACATCCTGCGCAAGGTGCTCAGCGACATGAACCCGGTCGAGGCGATGGAGTTGCTGGTCAACCGCATGGCGCGGACCAAGAGCAACGCCGAGTTCCTGATGAGCATGAACCTGGCCTGAAAAAAAGGATGAGGGATGAGGGAAAGACAGATGGGTTTTTGTCTTCCTTCATCCCTCATCCCTCATCCTTATGCGATTTGAAGGCACCCTCACGCCGCCGCCGGGACGCTTTGCCCTGGTGGCGGCGCGTTTTAACTCCTTCGTCGTCGAACGCCTGGTCGAGGGCGCCACCGACGCGCTGCGGCGCCACGGCGTCGCCGCGGACGCAGTCGATGTGGCGTGGGTGCCGGGCTCGTTCGAGATCCCCCTTGTTGCCCAGCACCTGGCGCGGACCGGCCGGTACGCCGCGGTCGTCTGCCTCGGGGCCGTCATCAAGGGCGACACCGACCACTACGACCACGTCGCCAGCGGGGTGACGAGCGGGATCGCCCAGGCGGCCCTGTCCACCGGAGTGCCAGTCATCTTCGGCGTTCTGACGTGCGACACCGTCGAGCAGGCGATCAACCGGGCCGGCGCCAAGGCCGGCAACAAGGGCGCCGAGGCCGCCCTGACCGCCATCGAGATGGTCAACCTCCTCCGCCAGCTCCCCGAGCGGTGACCGCCCCCCTCAAACTCACGGGCTGCGCTCCGTGGGGGTGGCCGCGCCGCCTTTCCCACTGACCGCCTCCTGCGCCTTCTGCTATCCTGAGGATTGGTCCTTCAACCAGGCCCTGAACCCGAGGGTTTCGCTCGCGGGGCCGCCATCGCCACGGAATGTCATCATGGCTCTCGACCCCTACGCCCTCTGCCCGTGCGGCAGCGGCAAGAAGTTCAAGTGGTGCTGCCAGCCGGTCCACGCCGAGATCGAGCAGGCGTTCGACCAGGCCGCGCAGGGCCAGATCGAAACCGCCCTGCGTCTGATGGACGAGGTGGTCGCCCGCCATCCGGGCAACCCCGTTGTCCACGGCCAGAAGGCTCGGATGCTCTACGGGGTGGGGCAGCGCGACGAGGCCGAGAACGTCCTGCAGCAGGCGCTCGACGCCAACCCGAACTACCCGTTCGGGTACTTCCTGCGCGGCCAGTTCCGCCATGATGAGGGCGAGTTCCCCGGCGCGCTCATCCTGTACCGCAAGGCGCTGGATCTGTACGACCCGTCGGCCGGTCCGCTGCTGGCCGAGATCTGCACGGCCGTGGTCGATTGCGAGTTGAAGCTCAACCGGCCGGTCGCCGCCCGGGCCGCCCTCCAGCTGGCCGTGCGCCACGATCCGCAGACGGCCGAACTGCGCCAGGGGTTCGAGCAGCTGTTCGGCCCCGACTCGGTCTTCCCGGAGGCGGCGCGCCGCGAGTACACCTACCTCGGCCCGCCGAAGGACGCCCCGGCCGAGCGCCGCGCCGCCTGGGAGAAGGCTCTCGGCGCCGCCGCTCCGGGGAAGCTGAGCGCTGCCGCGTCCGCGTTCGAGGAGCTGACAGCCGCGAACGCGGACGACGCCCCGGCCTGGTACAATCTGGGCCTGACGCGGGCCTGGCTGGGCGACAACACCCAGGCGGTGGAGGCGCTCGACCGCTATGTCAACCTCGAAACCGACGAGGCGAAGGCCGGGGCGGCGTGGACGCTGGCCGAGGTGCTGCGCTGCGGGCACGGGATGGAGAAGGAGAGTGACTATGTCGAGTACTCGATCCTCTTCCCGCTGCGCGACCCGCAGCGGATCCTGCGCCAGCTCGACGCCTGGGGGAAAGAACGGCGGCTGGTCGAGGGGCGGGTGGACCAGGAGCAGGGCATCGTGACCGGGGTGATCCTCCAGCCGGTGACCGGCCTGACGCCCGAGCACGCCGCCCAGCAGTCGCCGCACCTGGCCGCCAACCTGATCATGACGGGCAACATGCTGCGGCTGTCGAACGTCGTCCGCGCGCCGCTGGACGCGGCCGCGCAGGAACTGCACCAGAAGGTCGGCCCAGCGCTCGGCGATCCGCACGTCCACAAGGGTCCGCCGGCGTTCCGGGAGGTGGTGTTCGACGCGCTCGTCTTCCCGATCAACGCGACGGACCAGGCGACCGCCGAGCAGGCCGGGGCGGAGGGCGCGCAGAAATTCTACGAGGAGCAGTGGCTTCACAAACCGCGCATCGCTCTGCAGGGCGTCCCGCCGATCGACGCGGCCGGCCACGGCACCCTGCGCAAGAAGCTCCGCGGAGTGGTGCAGTTCTTGCAGGACTGCGCCGCCGTCGTCGGCCTGGGCTACGACTTCGATCGGCTGCGGCGCAAGCTCGGCCTCCTCGGAGGCACGGCCGCGCCTGCGGCCCCCGAGGCCGCCAGCCCCGCCGGTCCGGACTTCACCGCCCTGAGCGCTGCCGAGCTAAGCGCGGTTTCCCCGGAGTCGCTCACCGAGGAGCAGCTGGAGCAGGCGTACCAGGCCGCCCTGAAACTGGACGCCCGCGAGCTGGCCGGCCGGTTCGCGCGGGCGGTGACCGAGCGCCCGCCGAGCGCTGAGCGGCCCGACCGCTACAGCTGGTACATCTACCTGATCGGCCAGGCGCAGACGCGGAACAACCTGGACGAGGCGCTCGACCTCCTCAACCAGGGCGAAAAGGCCGACTGCGAACACAACGAGGGCCGGCGGCGCAACGACTACGAGCTGCGCCGCGCCCAGCTGCACGCCAGGCGGGGGGAACTCGACCAGGCCCAGGAAGTGTTCGATCGGCTGATCCAGCGCGTGCCCGACGAGGTGCGTTACCGGGCCAGCGCCGCCGAGGCGATGCTGTCCGCGCGCCAGGGCGGCCGGGCGCTCCGCTTCGCCGAGGAGGGGCTCGCGCAGGCGCGGCAGCAGAACAACCGCGATTCGGAGCAGCACTTCCTCGAACTCGTGGCGGCCGCGAAGAAGCAGGGCGGGTGAGGCAGGAGGCAGGAGGCAGCGATGGCCAACGCCTGCCTGATCGCGGTCTACGACGGGTTTCGGCAGACGCCCGTCTACACCGGCGAGTTCGACGAGCCGGTCGAACTCGGGCGGCAAAGCAAGGAAGACGAGGCCCTCTACTGCCCGCAGCGGACGCGGGACCACTGGCGCCTCGCCATCGCCCGCCCGGAGGAGCAGACCCTCTCGCGCCGCTACCTGCGGGTCGAGCCGCTCCCGGCCAGTCGGATCAAGCTCGCGAACCTCAGCGCTCACCTGCCGGGCCGGTTCTTCAATGGCACCGAGTTGCCCCCCGGCGGGATGTGCGAGCTGTTGCTGCCGGTCCTGATTACCCTCGGCACCCGCACCGTCCACATCCGCGAGCCGATCGACCCGAACGAGCAGCAGCCGATCCAGAGCCTCCCCCACACCACGCGCCTGCCGGAAGAGGGGCCGCTCTCCACTACCCTGATCTCCTCCCTGTCGGCGCGTCCGGCCGGCCAGATCGACGACGAAACTCTCGTCCGCTGGCTGCAGACCGCCCTGGACGTGTTGCAGAGCGCCGCGACCTCGTCCGACTTCTTCACCAAGGCGGTCGGGGCGGCGATCGAGCTGGCCCGGCTCGACTCGGCCCGGGTGCTGCTGTGGACCGGGGAGGACTGGAAGACGCAGGCGGAGCAGACGGCCCCGCGTCTGACCGCCGAGCAGCAGTGGCGCCCCAGCCGGGAGATCCTCGCCCGCGTCCGCCAGGAGAAGCGGACCTTCTGGCAGTCGCCGGGCGACAACGCGCTGGGGACGATCAGTCTGCGCGGCGTCCGGGCCGTCGTCGCGGCCCCGATCCTCGACCGTCAGGGAGAGGTGATGGCGGTGCTGTACGGCGACTGCTGGTGCGGCCGCGGCGGCGCCCCGGTCGCCCACCTCACCCGCCTGGACGCGAGTCTGATCGAGCTACTCGCCGGAGTGGTGGCGGCCGGGCTGGCGCGGCTGGCGCAGGAGCGCGCCACCCTGGCCCTGCGTCTGCGGCTGGAGCAGTTTTTCCCGGCCGAGCTGGTGCCGATCCTGGAGGAGCAGCCCGAGCGCCTGGAGGAGGCCCGCGACACCGACGTTACCATCCTCTTCTGCGACGTGCGCGGGTTCAGCCGCATCAGCGAGCGGCTCGGCCCGGCCCGGACGGTCCAGTGGGTGCGGGCGGTGATGGAGGCGCTGTCCGATTGCGTGCTGGCCCACCGGGGCGTGCTGGTCAACTACATCGGCGACGAGCTGATGGCGATGTGGGGGGCGCCGTTCGAGCAGCCCGACCACCCCGAGCGCGCCTGCCGGGCCGCCCTGGCGATGCTGGACCTGCTCGGTCCGCTGAACGAGACGTGGGAGCCGATCCTCGGCGAGCCGATCGCTCTCGGGGTGGGGCTGAACACCGGAGTGGCGCGGGTGGGGAACACCGGCACCCAGCGGAAGTTCACCTACGGCCCGCTCGGCAAGACGGTGAACCTGGCCAGCCGCGTCGAGGGGGCGACCAAGTACCTCCGCACAAGCCCGCTGATCACCGGCAGCACGCGGGCGCGTCTCGGTCCGGAGTTCGCCTGCCGCCGCCTGTGTCAGGCGCGCGTGGTGAACATCGCCGAGCCGGTCGAGCTGTACGAGCTGGCCCGGCCGGACCAACCCGCCTGGAGGGAGCTGCGCGCCTGCTACGAGGAAGCGCTGGAACGGTTCGCAAACCGCGACTTCCCGGAGGCGGTCCGCCTTCTCGGCGGCATGCTGCCCGAATACCCGAACGACGGTCCCGCCCTCGTGCTGCTCGCCCGCGCGGTGAACGCCCTCGTCGCGGAGCCGGCGCAGTTCGACCCGGTCTGGGAACTGCCCGGCAAGTAGCAGTTCCTGGAAAGCCCACAGGGCGCCACCCGTGAGCTTTGGAAACAGGGCGTTTTGTTGGCGCCCGCGCTTACCTCTCCCGGGTGTCCGCCTCGAACCGCTTCGCCAGGTCGATCTCGAACGTGAGTGATTGGCCGGCCGGGCGCGTCGAGGCGTTCGGGTTCAGGCAGAACAGATCCCACTCCTCGCCACGGTAGCCCCACTGCCGGACGTACCACTCGCCCGAGTCATCCTTGTCAAGCGGGAAGAGGGCGCACTGCACCGGCTTGTAGCGGTAGGGATCGCCCTCGGCGGCGCCGACCTTGTGGAGGGTGCAGCCCTTGTTGAAGAAGACGCACCACCCGCCGACAACGCGCACCATCGGCAGGCCCTGCTTGCGGCGGCGGCTGAGATAGCCTTCCTTCTCGACCAACATCCGCGCCTCGGGGCGGAGTTCGGCGAGTACCCGGGCGAGGTTCGCGTCGAGGCGCTCCACTTCCTCCGGCCAAACGCTCGGGCGGCCGTTTTGACAGCAGATCCCGTCGCACCCGCGGCCGTAGATGCACTCGTAGCGTGCTTCGTGCAGGTTGACGATGGGCAGGGCATTCTTCATGCGCAGTCTCCACGCAGCGGTCGGCGGTCGGCGATCGGCGGCAAGTCGGCGCCCTCCGGTGTCCCGTTCGCGGGCTGGCGGCCGTTGCGATACTCCCCTACCGACAGGCCGCCACGGGCCAGGGCGTTTCGGACGAGCTGGACGGTGAACTGGGGGTGGGACAGTCCGACCGCCGTCAGGCCGCCGGAGAAGCCGGCGTCGGGGCTGAAATCGGGGTTCGGATTGATCTCAAGGATGTACGGCCGATCCGGCGCCCGGACGCGGAAATCGATCCGTGCGTAGTCCCGGCAGCCCAGGAGCCGGAACGCCCGCACGGCCAGCGCCTGCAGCTGTCCGGCCAGTTCCGGGGGGATCTGGGCGGGGTAGCGGGGCGGAGTGGCCAGGTAGTCCGGCGACTCCGGCGCCCACTTGGCGTCATACGTCACAATCGGCCACAGCCCGTCCTTCTGGATGAAGGCAATCTCCGACACCTGCAGGGGCCGCACCGCGGCAGCCGCGGCCGCCCCGGACTCGTCGGTGAGTTCGATCACCGGGACGGAGAACTCGCGTCCGGGGATGTACTCCTCGACCAGGACCGGCGGGCCGAAACGGTCGAGCAGCAGGGCGACGCGGGCTTCCAGGGCGGCCTGGTCGGTGACCACGCTGCGCTGATCGACGCCGACGCTGGCATCCTGGGTCGCGGGCTTCACGATGGCCGGCCAGCCGACCGGACACGGGGGCACCGGGAGGGCGTCCACGACGAGGAACTCCGCGGTCGGCAGGCCAGCCCCGCGGAGCAGGTGCTTGGTCAGGTGCTTGCACCGGCCGAGCGCCAGCGCCTCGAGCGGCGAGCCGGTGAACGGCAGGCCGGCCCAGTGGAGCAGGCCGGCGGCGTAGGCCTCGGTCTGGCCGCGGTCGCCGGTCCCCTCGAACAGATTGAACACCACGTCCGGGCGGTGGACGCGCAACCCGCTGACCAGGGTGGTGAGGTCGTGGCCGACGCCCAGACGGACGACCGGAAAGCCGGCCTGGCGGAGGCTCAGGTGGACCGCATCAACCGTGTAGAGGATCTCGTTCTCCGAGACGGCGTCCGGGTGGTTGTCCGGCAGAACGGGTTCGTTAAAGAGGATCAGAACCTTTGGTGGAGGCATCGGGATACCTGTCGGGTGACGGGGGGCGGCCCCCCAGCAACATCCCGGGCAGCGCGTTCGACTCATCTAGCCATAATCGGCAAGGAAAGGCAACCCGGAATGGTTATCTCCGCGCGACCGGCTCTTCCCGGGAGCACATGCAGAAGGATTGTTCCGATTCGCAGTCCGGCTGCTGCCCGAGCCGCGCCCTTGCCTCCGCCCCTCCTCCGTCCTCTATCCTCCCTTCTCGATCCGTGCCAGGGCAGCGTCGAGGATGCGTTCAATGAGCCGGTGGTGGGGCCACCCACGCAAGCCGGCCAGGATGACGAGGTCGCTCGACTCCGGGTTCAGCCCCGGGAGCGGGTTCGCCTCCAGGAAGTACGGGACGCCGTCGCGCAGGCGGAAATCGATCCGGGCCACATCCCGGCACCCGAGCGCGTCCCACACCGCCAGCGCCGCCCGTTCGACCGCTTCGGACGCGCCCGGGGCGAGGCGGGCCGGACACTCGTAACGCACCTGGCGGCGGAAATCGCGCTTCACCTCCAGGCTGTAAACGAACGGGCCGTCGGCCCGGTTCGGGAGCACCCGCATCACCCCAAGCACTTCCGGCGGGGCGTTGCCGACCAGTCCGACCGTCAGTTCGTCGCCGTCGATGAACTCCTCGACGAGAACCGGCTGACGGTAGTCGCGCCACAGAGAACGCAGCACCGGGACGAACTCGTCCGGGCTCCGCACCAGGCACTTGCTCCGGATGCCCTTGCTCGACCCCTCGCAGACGGGCTTGAGGAGCACCGGCAAAGCCAGGCCGTGAGTCGGCAGAAGTTGAGCCAGTTCCCGGTCGCCACGGTCGTTGAGCCGGTCCTGGGAGGCGACGAAGCCGGCGGGGACAGTCACCCCGGCAGAGGCGACAAGGCGGCGGGCGCAGTCCTTGTCGAGGGTGACGGCGAGGGTGAGGGGGTCGGACCCGGTACAGGGGATGCCGAGCATCTCCAGGGCGGCCGGGACGCGCGCCTCACGCGACCGCCCGATCCCTTCGCCCTCGGCGATGTTGAAGACGAGATCGGGCGGGTCGGCGAGCACCCGTTGCAGCAGTTCCCGGCCGTCGCCAAGATGAACGACGTCGTGTCCCAGGCGGCGCAGCGCGGCGGCAATGGTCTCGACCGTGTGCGGGCTGTCGAATTCCTCGTGCAGGTCGTCGGGGAGGTGAGTCGGTGTGGGGTCGTCGGCTTTCAGGTTGCAGGCTATGCCGATTCGCATCGGTGGACGGCGGGTGGCAGGTGGCGGGTGGTGACGCCGTTTCCTGGCCATCCGCCACCCGCCGCCCGCCACCCACCACTCCTTCATCCTTGCCGGCCGTTGCCGTTCGCGTTCAGGACGAACAGCGTCTTGCGGTGGCCGTTGGTTTCGTGGGCTCCTTCGGGTTCGTGGGCGCCGTGAGTGTGGGCGGTGCCGTTGGCGTGGGCCTTACCGTTGCCGTTGGGGTGGCTGTTGGTGCTGCCACAGCAGCCGGTGCCGTTGGTGTGAACGCCGTCGCCGGGGACGACGTCCAGGGCGTGCCGCCGTCGGGCGATGCGCGGGTTGTCGTTCGGCACCAGGGCGGTCTGGGAGCCCTGGAGCAGCGCGCTGACGCCGCGGGTCGCGGTCGGCTTGATGGTGTTCGGTTTGTCCTCCGCCTGGTAACGGATGACCAGGCCCTCGTAGTTCCGGAGTACGACCGCATCGTCGGACATCGAGATCAGGTAGTTGGGCATGATCGGGATCTTCCCGCCGCCGTGCGGGCTGTCCACGACATAGGTGGGAATACCCAGGCCGGACATGTGGCCGCGCAGCCCTTCCATGATCTCCAGCCCCTTCCAGATGGACGTTCGGAAGTGGCCGGCGCCGATGACCGGGTCGCAGTGGAAAAGCAGATACGGGCGGACCTTGATCCGCAGCAGGGCGCGCAGCAGCGACCGCATCGTCTCCAGCGAGTCGTTGACGCCCCTGAGCAGGACTGAGTGGTTGTTGACCGGCATGCCGGCGCGGAGCAGGGCGTTGCAGACGCGAGCCGCCTCGGGCGTGACCTCGCGCGGGTGGTTGAAGTGCGTCTGGATCCACACCTTGCCGGCCGACGCCAGCAGGTCGATCAGCTCCTGGTCGTAGAGCTTCTGCGGGAGCGTCACCGGCACCCGGGTTCCGATGCGGATAACGTCCACATGCGGGATGTCGCGCAGGCCGTCCAGGAAGAACCGCAGCTTCGTCTGGGGCAGGGTGAGCGGATCCCCGCCGGAGACGATCACATCGCGGATCTCCGGGTGGGCGGCGATGTACTCCAGCATGCGCTCGTCGTTGCGGCTGACGGCGTCCCACCCGCCGCGGACCAGGGTGGCCCGCTTGCGCGTGCAGAACCGGCAGTACATGGTGCAGACGTGGGTGGTCTGCAGCAGGGCTCGGTCCGGGTAGCGGTGCGTCAGCCCGGGGACCGGCATGTCCTTGTCCTCGTCCAGCGGATCCTCGAGTTCGTACCCGGACGGGTTCTCCTTCTCCAGCGGGGAGGTGACGGACTGCAGGCGGATCGGGTCGGCGGGGTCGTCCGTGTCGATCAGGGAGAAGTAGTACGGCGGGATGGCGAGCTTGTACTCTCCCTCGAGCGCACCGATCGCCTCGAGTTCGTCGTCGGTGAAGGGGAGCAGCTCGCGGAGCTGCCGAACGGAGCGGATGGCGTTCTGGGACTGCCACCGCCAATCGTCCCACAGTCGGTCGGGGACGTCGCGCCAGAGCGGGTGGCGCCGCGGCTTACCGGGAGGTTCTTCATCCTCGACCCCGCCGCTTCGCGCGGGAGCGGGGTGCGGGGGCAACCCGGTCCGCTCTTCAGGTTCGTTCATCGGTTCGGACGCCTCCAAAAGGAGAGAGATGCCAGTGTCTCGCGGCCGCCTGCCGGGTGCCGGACTCCGGGAACGACCCGGGGGCACAGCTGCAACCTCGTCTCGGCGCAACCGGCAGCGCGGTGCCGGGACACTCCGTATAAACGCCGCATCCTACTTCGTTGTGCCCAAAATACAAGAGCTACCACGACCACTTCAGACGATTTCGACGAAAAAAATTCGCCTCCGCCCGCACGCCTGTCAGGACAAGCCTACTTCACTCAGCGAGCCACGTTTCCCATTCTTCGCCAGGCCCCGCGCACGAATCAAGGACTGCTGATCCTCCCGCCACGGGAACTAAGAAAGCGCGGGCTGCAATCCGGAACATCAGGACGACCACCCGGCGCGATTCGGCCCAGCGGACCCGTCGCACGGCTACGGATCCTTTCGGCATTCGGAATTCGGATTTGTTTCAGATTTCGGCTTTCGGAGCGCGGATTTCCTTCTACACTGTGAGCCATGGGCACCACCGCACCAGCCTCCCGCCCGGGTTTGATTCGCGCACTCGGACCGCTGGCGGCGACCGCGGTCGTTGTGGGCACGGTCATCGGGTCCGGCGTCTTCAAGAAGCCGCAGGCGGTCGCCGAAAACCTGCCGACATTTGGTCTGGCGGCATCCGTCTGGGTCGTCGGCGGACTGCTGGCGCTGCTGGGGTCGCTGGCGCTGGCCGAGGTGGCGGTCCTGTTTCCGCGAGCCGGCGGCAATTACGTGTTTCTCCGCGAGGGCTACGGCCGACTGGCTGGCTTTCTGTGGGGGTGGGTCGAGTTCTGGATCATCCGTGCCGCCTCACTCGCGGCCCTCGCCACCATCTTTACCGAGTCGCTCCACGACATCTTGCGCAGCGGGTCTCGTGGTGACGTGCTGGGGTACTGGGAGCAGCGGACGCTCACGGTGGGGGTCATCCTGGCGCTCGCCCTGGTGAACGTCCGGGGCGTCCGGTGGGGCGGTTATTTACAGCTGATCATCACCACGGTCAAGGTCGCCTCCCTCCTGGGCATCATGGTCCTGCCGTTCGTCGTCATGGGGTTGGGGCGCACCCCCGAAGCGCCGGCGGTGCCGCTGGCCTCTCCGGCTGCCCTGCCCCCGGCGGTCACCTTCGCCGGCTTCCTGACCGCGCTGCTCGGAGTGCTGTGGGCCTACCACGGCTGGATGAACATTGCCCCGGTGGCGGGGGAGGTGCGTGACCCAAACCGCAATCTGCCGCTGGCGCTGATCGGCGGGACGCTGCTGATCGTGTTCCTCTACCTGGGGGCCAACCTGGCCTACCACATGGTTCTCGAACCGGCGGAGATGGCGACCATGAAGACCACGCCGGTCGCGACCGAGTTCAGCCTCCGGTTGGTCGGCCCGGTCGGGGTTCTGATCATGTCGGCGGCGGTAATGACGTCGGTGTTCGGGGCGCTGAACGGGAACCTGCTGGTAGGGCCGCGACTGCTGTACGCGATGGGGCAGGACGGACTGGCCCCGCGGGTGCTGAGCGAGGTCCATCCGCGCTATCGCACCCCGGCGCTGGCAATTCTCATCATGGCGGGGTGGGCGTCGCTGCTCGTCCTGACCATCGCCGTGCTGACCGAACTGGGCGCTCTCGATCCGCGGAAGTCGCACTTCGACACGATGACCGACTTCGCGATGTTCGGCGCGGTGACGTTCGAGACGCTGGCCGTCTCGACGATCTTCGTGTTCCGCCGCAAACTGCCCGACGCCGAGCGCCCGTATCGCTGCTGGGGCTACCCGGTGGTGCCGGCTCTCTATCTGGTGCTGCCCGCGCTGGTGCTGGGCAACATGTTCGTCAACCAGCAGGCCGAGGCTGCCGGCGGGGTTCTCTTCGTGGGGCTGGGGGCGCTGGTGTACTGGGTAGCTCTCAGCGGTCAGCGGCCAGCAGCAGGATCCTGAAGTCCACGAGCTGCGTTCCGTGGGCCGAGCCTGTAGCACCTGGCCCACGGAACGCAGCCCGTGGACTTTAGGGTTCCTCTTTTCTCTGTCCCCTTGCCCTCGCCTCACGGATACAGCCCGCGCCGCTGCTTCTCCTTGGCGACCTTCTGCACGCCCAGGCTCAGAGCAGCCGCGCGCATGCGCAGGCGCCGCTCCCGCGCCAGCCGGCGCACCTGATGGAAGGCGCGCAGCATCAGCTCCTCGAGCTTCTGGTTCACCTGCTGCTCGGTCCACAGGAACTGCTGGATGTCCTGCACCCACTCGAAGTAGGACACGGTCACCCCGCCGGCGTTGCACAGCACGTCCGGGATGATAAAGATGTCACTGTCGGCCAGGACCGCGTCGGCCTCCGGGGTGGTCGGACCGTTGGCCGCTTCCGCCAGGACGCGACAGCGCAGCCGACCGGCGTTCGCCTCGGTGATGACGCGCTCCAGGGCGGCCGGAACGAGGACGGTGCAGGGCGTTGTCAGCAGCTCCTCGCTCGGCAGCGGCTCGCCGCCGGGGAAGTCGCGCAGGAGCTTGCCGGAGTGAACGTGGCGAGTCAGGGCGGCAATGTCGAGGCCGCGCGGGTTCTGGATCGCCCCGAACTTGTCGCCGGTGGCGACGATCCGCACCCCGCGCGCGACCAGTTCGTGGCACGTCGCGTTGCCGACGTTGCCGAACCCCTGGACGACGGCGGTCGCCTCGTCGGGCCGGATGCCGATTTCCTGCAGCGCCTGCATGATGCAGTAGACGACGCCCCGGCCGGTCGCCTCCCGCCGGCCGACGCACCCGCCCAGCTCGACCGGCTTGCCGGTCACGATCTCCGGGCAGGCGTAGCCAACGGACATGCTGTACGTGTCCATGATCCACGCCATCGTTTGCTCGTCGGTCCCCATGTCCGGGGCCATCACGTCCTGGCGCGGGCCGATCACCGGCAGCACCTCGACCGTGAACCGGCGCGTCAGCCGCTCCTTCTCCGCGACTGACAGGGCGTCCGGGTCGCACCCGATGCCGCCCTTGGCTCCGCCGAACGGCAGGTTCATGATGCCGCACTTCCACGACATCCACATCGCCAGGGCCGCGACCTCGCCCAGATCGACGCTCGGATGGTAGCGCAGGCCGCCCTTGGCCGGCCCGCTGGTCAGACTGTGCTGAACCCGGAAGCCGATGAACGACTCCGTTCGGCCGTCGTCCATCTCGACCGGAACGCTGACGACGAGGGCGCGGCGCGGCTTCGCCAGGCGTTCGAGGACGTTCTGGTCGAGATCGACCGCCTCGGCGACGGCGATGAGCTGCCGGCAGGCCATCTGGAAGGTCGGGGAGTGCTCAAAGACGGGGATGGGGGCGACAGCGCCATTTTCGACGGCGGGGACGTTGACGGCGGTGGGGGTTGGCGTCACGGACATCTCCTTTCGCCAGAGAGAGGTGCGGGTCGGGTTCCCTTCCCGCCCGCCTGTCGAGCGTGAAAGCCTCCAGGAGCGTTTCTCGCTACTGGTATCCTACGGTCTGGCGTGAGATGACAAGGTGAAAGGGCGGCAAGGAAGCCCCGGGCCGGGAGCCGGAAGGAATACCAGATGGACAGACTTATCGTCGGGTGCGGCTACCTGGGCCGGCAGGTGGCCCGGCTGTGGCTGGCGCGGGGAGACCGGGTGTTTGCCGCCACGCGCGGGCGGGCGGAGGAGTTACGGGCGCTGGGGGTCGAGCCGGTGGTCTGCGACCTGATGACCGGCGAAGGGCTGGAGCGCCTACCGCCCGCGCGTACCGTCGTCCACTGCGTCGGCTTTGATCGGACCGCCGGCGCGACGATGCGGGACGTTTACGTCGGCGGGCTGCGGAATGTTCTGGAGCGGTTACCCCCGCCCGGGCGGTTCGTCTATGTAAGCAGCACCGGCGTGTACGGGCAGATCGAGGGCGAGGAGGTGGACGAGACGGCCCCGACCGAGCCGGCCGAGGAGTCCGGCCGGGTGATCCTGGAGGCCGAGCAGCAACTCCGTTCTCGGTTGCCCGGCGCGGTCCTGCTGCGCTTCGCCGGCATCTACGGGCCGGGGCGCGTGCTGCGGCGGCAGGCGGTGGCGGCGGGCGAGCCGCTCGCCAGCGATCCCGACAGGTGGTTGAACCTGATCCACGTCGAGGACGGGGCCGCGGCGATCCTGGCAGCGGACCAACCTGCCGCCGCCGGAGGGGTCTTTAACGTCGCCGACGACCACCCGACGCGAAGGCGGGCGTTCTACGAGGAGCTGGCGCGGTTGCTGAGGGCGCCCGCCCCACGCTTCGTCAGACCCGACCCGTTCGCGGGGGCGCCGCTGCCGCCGCACGAACGGGCCAACCGCCGCGTCTCCAATCGCCGCCTGCGTACGGAACTCGGCCTGTCGCTGCGCTACCCGAGCTTTCGCGAGGGCCTGCCCAGCTGTTTGTGACGGGCGACTCTCGACGCGCCCGGGCCGGCGGAATGTAACAACCAGTGAGCCGCCTGTTGCTGGCGCTACCTCCCTGTGGATACAATCGATCGTTGGAGACCATTCGCGACCCACGTCCTCCTGGCACGGAAACCCATGACCACGATACCCGCACAACTCGTCGCACGACCGACTCCCGTAACGTCCGCCCGGGCACGGGGCGCCCGACGTCCGACCGCTCTCCTGCTGGGAGCGGTGGCGTTCCTCGTCGTTGGCACAGCCAGCTCGCAGGAGCCGCCGCCGTTCCGCGTCACGATCAAGGACGACAAGGTCGAGATCCGCGACTCCGACGCGCTGGTCCCCGTCGAGCCCGGCCGCAAGCTCCAGTGGGGCGTGCAGGGTCTCTCCCCCTCGGTCCGGTCCGAAAACGGTCAGATGATGCATCTGAGCCACTACCCGACCTTCAGCATCGACGGCCAGCTGCACATGCAGGGCCAGGGGGGCCGGCCCGAGGTGCTGAACCGCTCTCTGCCGCGCGGCAAGGGCCGGCAGGACCGTGAGGCGTACCAGTCGATTTACGTCTTCGGCGACCTGCGCGTGACCGCCACGTTCACTCTGGTCCCGACCCGGCCCGCTGTCCGCGGCGCCAGGCGCCGCCTCGACGCGGTCCTCACCCACTACCTGATCGAGAACAAGGGCGCCCAGCCGCACAGGTTCGGGCTGCGCGTCTACATGGACGCGTATCTCATCGACAACGACGGCTGTCAGTTCGCCGCCCCGACCATGCCCGGGCGGGTGCTGAACGGGGTGACGCTCAAAGACAAGCAGCTGCCCGCCTACGTCCAGGTGCTCCAGCGCCCGAACCTCCAGGCGCCCATGTTCGTTGCCCACCTTACCCTTAACCTGGGCAGCAAGATCGAGAAGCCGGACCGGGTGGTGCTGACCGGGCACGGGCAGGGGTTCAACGGCTGGGACATGCCGGCCGTCATGTCCGGGGACACGGCCCTGGGAGTCTTCTGGGAGCCGAAGGTAATCCCACCCGGCGGCAAGCGTGCGATCGGCTACGCCTACGGCCAGGGGCTCGCCAGCAGTCTCGAAGGCGAGGGTCTGGTGGCGGTGGCGCTGGGCGGCTCGTTCGAGCCGGGCAAGCGCTTCACCGTGGCCGCGCACGTCACCGATCCGACCCCGGGCCAGACGCTGCGTCTCGAACTCCCCGCCGGGATGGCGCTCCTGGAGGGGGAGGAAACGCAGCCAGTCGTCGTGCCGTCTCCCGGTGAGGCCCAGGGACTGGTGCTCTGGAAAGGTCGCGTCCTGCGGCCTGGCGACTTCACCGTGCGCATCCACTCCAGCACCGGCGTGACGCAGAGCAAGGTTATTGCTGTGGCCAGGGGAGCGGGGTAACGCGGTGACAGGACGACCAAAGGCAAGGCCCGCGGGATACGCCCCGCGGGCCTTGCCTTTGGTCGCTCTGTCACCGCGTTACCGGATCAGGGCGAGCGCCAGCGCGAGGTTGGTCAGGATCAAAGAGAAGGCCATCGAGAGCCACATCGCCCGCCGCGGGGAGTGGTGGGTCGCGCTGGGATTCACCGGGTTGGGGATCACCTGGACGCCGACCGTCCCGAGCGCGAAGAGCACTCCGCACGCCGCTCCTGGGTGCGCGGGGAAAGCGCGGAGGGCCATTCCCACCAGACTCGGCAGGATCGGCCCCAGGCTTAGTCCAACGATGACCAGCCCGACCCCGCTGCCCGTCTGCTGGTACACCCCGCTCAGGTTCCCCAGGGTAGCCGCGGCCAGGAGCGCCAGGATGAAGACCAGCCACGCCGTCCCGCTTGTTCCGAGCAACAGGGCGGTGAGCAGCCGCGCCGCCAGGAAACCGACCCAGAACAGCGCCACCCAGAACGCCGCCCGGCTGGTGCTGGCCCCAACCTCGCGGAGGTAACTCCCCGCCCAGACCGGCACCCCGGACTCCACCGCCTGCGCCAAAACCAGAGCGGCGGCGCCGAGGAACAGCAGCGGGTGGTCGAGAGCGAAGCCGTCCCTCGCAGGCACCGGGGGCAGCTCAGTTTCATTGGCTGCGGCGACCATGCCGAAGACGGCCGGCACCAGAAAGAGGAAGGCCAGCACGAACAATCCCGCGTCGAAACCCGTCGTCCGGCCGAGCCAGCGGACCACCGGCGGCGTCACCAGGGCACCCAGGGCAAGGAACACAAACCCGAAGTTCGCCGAGGCGACCGGGTTGTGGTGGTAGAACGCCGGGTTGTCGTGCCGGGCCGCGAGCACCACGCCGGCCAGCAGCAGGGCCGCTGCCCCGGCGGCGGTGAGCACCACGGCCAGAACCACCGACCGCTCGCTGCGGCTCGGCGCCAGTGCCGCCACGCCCAGGGCGGCCAGCAGCGATCCGGCCATCGCCACCGGACCCGGCTCCCACTTGTCGATCAGCAGCCCGCTGACTAGCATCATGGGAACCAGCATCAGGACGAACGTCGAGCGCAGTCGGCCGATGCGGGCTGCGGTCGTCTTCAGGTGCAGGGCCAGCGGTTCCTGAATGGCGCGCCCCAGGGCCAGGAGGCTCCCCGCAAAGAAGAGGCAGCTGATCGCGAAGGAGATCAGGGGGATCGAGCCAGTCATGGAAGCCTCGCTGGTTCCGGAGGTTGGTCGCCTGGTGCTGTAAACAGTCTACGCACAACATCAGGCGGGGTCAGTGGAACAGGTGTTGCCTCCCATTATTTCCGGGGAGATGTCCTGAAGGGAGGACATGCCTTCCCACCAGTAAGTTCGTTCGGAACTACCTGTTGATTTGTGCAGATATGGACGTCGGAGAAGGGTAGCGACGGTACGGGAGAGGCTGAACCCGAGGAGCCGGGGGCGTGTCCCACCTTACGGCGGGAGGAGTTCCGCTCGCAGAAATCGTCGAAAAAATGGGCCGGAACGGGCGGGCGGAAAATCTGGTTGCAACGCCCGTGCCGTTCCCCTATACTTACATTTTCCAGCACCTTCGACGGCGCTACCGTAGCTCAATGGCAGAGCACCGGTTTTGTAAACCGGGGGTTGTGAGTTCGACTCTCACCGGTAGCTTCTGGAAAAAGGGCACACATACGGGTCGGTGGCCGAGCGGCCAATGGCACCAGACTGTAAATCTGGCGGACTCCGTCCTACGCAGGTTCGAATCCTGCCCGGCCCACTCGATAAAGAAACGATTTATGGCGAGAATCGGCAGGCCGTGCATCTAGTAAAGGAAGGCAGGTGTCGGAGAATGCGGGTGTAGCTCAATGGCTAGAGCACCTGCCTTCCAAGCAGGTTCGTGTGGGTTCGACTCCCATCACCCGCTTTTATGGATGAGCAGGCGAGAAAACGTTGCCTGCGGTGCAGGGAAACCAGGCCGCGGAAATCACCAAGTGTGATGTGGTGTGCGCCAAGAAGCTGTTTTCAAACGCTGCAGGAGGGGACTCCGGCCCCCGAGCTTGCCTGAACCATCGGGAGCCGGAGCCCCCCTCCTGCAACGCTTGGAAACGGCCTCTAACTGTCACCGCATCAGGACGTATCTGCGGAAGAAAGAGGCGGAACGTCTGAAGAACCGCGCTGCTGTAGCTCAAAGGTAGAGCGCCGCCTTGGTAAGGCGGAGGTTTCTGGGTTCAAGTCCCAGCAGCAGCTCTCGAAGCATCGGTAACCCGCCCGGCCTGGAGGTCGGGAGCGGAAGGAACGCCACCTGAATCCCGGTCCCCGGACCGGGAGACTTTGCTTTTTGAACCTGCGGAGGAGCGATGGCGAAGGAAGTCTTTCAGCGGACCAAGCCGCACGTCAACGTCGGCACCATCGGTCACATCGACCACGGCAAGACGACCTTGACGGCGGCCATCGTGCTGCGCCAGGCGTACAAGAACAAGGTCATGAGCTTCAAGGGGAAGCAGATCAACGACCCCAAGGAGATCTACAAGTCGATCGCCAAGGGCGGGACCGAACGCGACGACCTCAAGACCGTCACCATCGCCGTCGCCCACGTCGAGTACGAGACGCCCAAGCGCCACTACGCGCACATCGACTGCCCCGGGCACGCCGACTACATCAAGAACATGATCACCGGCGCGGCCCAGATGGACGGCGCCATCCTCGTCGTGGCCGCCAACGACGGCCCGATGCCGCAGACCCGCGAGCACATCCTCCTCGCGCGCCAGGTGAACGTACCGTACATCGTCGTCTTCCTGAACAAGGTCGATACGGTGGACGACCCGGAGTTGCTCGAACTGGTCGAGATGGAACTGCGCGACCTGCTCAGCAAGTACAAGTTCCCCGGCGACGATCTGCCGATCATCCGCGGTAGCGCGCTGCCGGCGATGCAGACGCAGGGCAAGGACGACCGAGCCGGCAAGTGCATCGACGATCTGATGGACGCCCTGGATCGGTACATCCCGGACCCGATCCGCGAGGAGGACAAGCCGTTCCTGATGTCGATCGAGGACGTTTTCTCGATCAAGGGCCGCGGGACGGTCGGGACCGGCCGCATCGAGCGGGGCCAGGTGAAGGTCGGCGACGAAATCGAGATCGTCGGTCTGGCCAAGCAGGCTCGCAAGACGGTCGTGACCGGCGTCGAGATGTTCAACAAACCGCTGGAGAAGGGTCTCGCGGGCGACAACGTCGGCGTCCTCCTCCGCGGCATCGAGCGCGACGACCTGGAGCGCGGCCAGGTGCTGGCCAAGCCCAACTCGATCACCCCGCATACGAAGTTCGAGGCCGAGGTCTACATCCTGACGAAGGAGGAGGGCGGCCGGCACACGCCGTTCTTCACCGGCTACAAGCCGCAGTTCTACTTCCGCACGACGGACGTGACCGGGGCCGCGACCCTGCCGCAGGGTGTCGAAATGTGCATGCCGGGCGACACGGTCAAGATGACGGTCGAACTGATCCAGGAACAGCCGATCGCCATGGACGAGGGGCTGCGCTTCGCCATCCGCGAGGGTGGCCGCACCGTTGGGTCGGGCGTCGTCACCAAGATTGTGGCTTAACAACGCGGTCAGCGATCGGCGGTCAACTCCCGCAGATCGCTCTCGCTGACTGCCGAGTGCTGACCGCTGAGTGCTGAAATGCGCGAGTACGTCTGGCTGGAATGCACGGTTTGCAGCGCCCGCAACTACCGCACGCAGAAGGAAACCCGCGGCGCCGACCGGCTTGAACTGAAAAAGTTCTGCCGCAAGGAGCGCAAGCACACCCTTCACAAGGAGTCGCGGAAGAAGTAAACGCAGCCGTCCGAGCCCGAAGCGTCAGCGCGGGACGAGATCAAACCCGCGCTGACGCTTCGGGCTCGGACGGAGAGTCGAAGGGGTGTAGCTCAATTGGTAGAGCACTGGTCTCCAAAACCAGCGGTTGAGCGTTCGAGTCGCTCCGCCCCTGCTGCGGCCTCGACGACCACGGTCCCACGCCGGCTCTGGCCAGGCATGGAGGGATGGCGCCGGCGTGTGGCGGGAGTCGAATGGCGCTTTAGTAAGGAATAGCCATGGCGTTGGCAGTAAAAACAAGCCCGGAAACATCCACACGCTCCCTCCACCAGCAGCTGGTGATCGGCAGCCTCCTGGGAGCCGTCTACGTCTTTCTCAGCTTCTGGGTGATCTTCGCCGGTCTGCGCCTCCTGTGGGAGACGCTCGTGGCGGGCCAGCTCAACGAGTTCCTCGCCGACTCGCTGCTGCTCGTGGTGACCATCCCGACCATCGTGTTCCTGTTCTGGCTCGGCAAACAACTCGAGGGTCCGCACCCGCAGCCCGGCGTTCGCACCGGAGCCTGCATCGGTGCCTTCCTGCTGTTACTGGTGCTTCTCATCACCGTCGGGGTCGGCAACAACTGGTTCACGGCGGCGAATGTCGGGGACGCCACGATCGGGATGGTGCTGACGGTGGTCGTTGGCGGAGTTCTGCTGCTCGGGTTGGTCTGGCTGTACATCCGCCCCGGGTTCGCCCAGTGGCTGGTTGGGATCGAGGAGTCGGGCTGGTTCCACGCGATTTCGTTCAAGCCCAGCCAGGGGCTGCGCGTGCGGCGCGGAACCCTCATCGGCCTGCTGGCCGTCGGCGTCTGCGGGATTTACACCCTCATCTCCCACCGCCTGCTCACCAGCGGCGCCTGGGAACTGGTGATCCCGTTCTCGCAGTCGTTCGAGCGGGTTCCGGCAGTGGGCGGAACCGCGGCCCAGACAGTCGAGCACTACCTGTCGATCCCGCTCATGTTCCATCTGAACCTGACTCTCCCGGTTGTCCTGGCGGCCGGGCTGGCGTGGTTCTCCTGGCGCGTGGTCAACTGGCCGAAGTTCGCCGACTTCCTGATCGCCACCGAGGCAGAGATGAACAAGGTGTCGTGGACGACGCGCAAGCGCCTGGTCCAGGACACGATCGTGGTGCTGATCACGGTCTTCCTGTTCACCCTCTTCCTGTTCATCGTTGACGTGCTGTGGATCAAGATCCTGAGCAATCCGCTCGTGGACGTGCTCAAGATCGACCCGCAGGAAGAGCGGGCGAAACAGCGTGACCAGCAGGGCTGGTGAGTTTGCGGCCAACCGTCCTCGCCGTCCCCCCAACGTCGTGGCCCTCTTGGACGTCTTCCATGGTCGAGCCGACTACCACCCACGCCGCCGCCGACTCCGCGGAGAACGGTGCGGGCGCCGCCGAACCGAAGCCTGCCGAGGGTTCCCCGGCGCAGGAGCAGCCGACCGTTGCGCCCGATCTGCCGGATCCCCAGGCGACGGCGGAGGTCTGCACCGGGAGCGACGACTCGGCGGCCAGCCAGCCGCTCGAGGTGGTGCCCGGTGATACAGCGATCGAACGCGGGCTTGCGGCACCCGCCGAGGAGCCGAAGAAAGAAACGAAGAAGCGGAGCCGCAAGGAACCCGTCGCGGCCGACGCGGTGGAGGCAGTGCCCGCAGCAACGACTGCGGAGGAGCAGGCGCCACCGCCGGAGGAGCCGGCGGCTCCGGCTGCGGTAAGCAACAAACACTGGTACGTGGTCAAGGTCCAGAGCGGGCGCGAGGAGTCGATCAAGGAGGCGATCGAGCGCCGGGTCAAGATCGAGGGGCTGGAGGAATACTTCGGTCGGATCATTATCCCGGTCGAGCGCGTCACCGAACTCGGGAAGAACAACAAGCGGATCATCAAGGAGCGCAAACTCTACCCCGGCTACCTGATGGTCGAGGTCGAGTACAATGACCGGATGCTGTATCTGTTCCGGGAGACGTCCGGGGTCGGCGACTTCGTCGGCGGGGGCATCAACCACCCGCCGCAGCCGATGAAACAGAAGGAGATCGACCGCATCCTCGGGGCGATTCCCGAACGACCGGACGTCGTTTCGGCGAAGCCGAAGTTCGACCGGGGCGACCGGGTGCGCGTCCGGGACGGGACTTTTGCCGGGATGGAGGGGGAGGTCAAGGATCTCCTGGAGGCGAAGGGGGCCGTGAAGGTCGAGTTGACGATCTTCGGGCGGCCGGTGCCGGTGGAGCTGGAATACTGGCAGGTCGAGGAAACATCGTAATCGGGCCTGCGGGCCTACCGAGGCGTGCCCTCCAAACCCACTCGCAAGCGCTCAACGGCGTGCGGGGGCGGGTGTGGGGGGTTCGCGTTCTTCGGGCGGACCATACGGCCGTTGGCGGCTTGCGACAGAAGGACACACAGTCATGGCGAAAGTGGTAACGGCTCAGATTCGGCTGCAGGTGCCCGGGGGGACGGCTACACCTGCGCCGCCCGTCGGCCCGGCCCTCGGCCAGCACGGCGTGAATATCGGACAATTCGTCCAGCAGTTCAACGAGCGGACCAAGAACCAGAAGGGCATCACCGTCCCGGTGGTCATCACCGTCTTCTCCGACCGGAGCTTCACGTTCGAGGTGAAGAGCCCGCCCGCCGCCGTGCTCCTCAAGCAGGCCGCCGGCATCCCGATGGAGAAGAAGAAGGGCGGCGAGGTCATCCCGTCCGAGGAGAAGACCAAAAAGAGCGGCAAGTACAAGGGGTTCAAGGTGACTGCCGCCCAGGTGCGCGACATCGCCAAGACGAAGTTCAACGATCTCAACGCCCGCGACGAGGACCATGCGGCCCGGATCGTTGCGGGGACGGCCCGCAGCATGGGCATCGCGGTCGAGTGACGGCCTTCTTCCCCCGCCCCCCCGGCCCCCTCTCCCCTCGTGGGAGAGGGGGGCGGGAGGGTGCGGGGGATCTGAACCGAGGGTGAGCACCAACATGGCCAAGAAGCAGTCCGCCGACGCCGCCGAGGCTCCAAAGCCGGAAGCAGCGGCCCCCGTCGAGGGGCAGACCGAAGTCAAGACAAAGGCTCCGCGCGAGCCGAAGGGCAAGGGCAAGCCGGCGCCCGCCGCTGCGGCACCGGCTGAGGGGGCGACGGCAACCGCCGCTCCTGCCGCCCCCGCGCCGGCCGGGGCCGCCACCGTCAAGAAGGGCAAGCGGCCGGGCATCGCCCCGCCGCGCGGCAAGAAGCTCCGCAACCACCTGAAGAACCAGCGGCAGAAGCTGGGCAAGGACGGACCGACCAACGTCAAGCGCGCCATCCAGCTGCTCAAGCAGATGAAGCGCGCCAGGTTCGACGAGACAGTCGAGATTCACATGTCGCTCGGCGTCGATACGACCCAGAGCGACCAGCTTGTTCGCGGCACCGTGTCGCTGCCACACGGTATCGGCAAGGCGGTGCGCGTCCTGGTCTTCGCCCAGGGCGACAACGTCGCCAGGGCGAAGGAGGCCGGGGCCGACTACGCCGGGGCTGACGACCTGATCAAGCAGATCCAGGGCGGGTGGACCGACTTCGACGTCGCCCTCGCCGCCCAGGACATGATGGGCCAGGTCAGCCGCCTGGGGAAACTCCTCGGTCCGCGCGGCCTGATGCCGACGCCGAAGGCCGGCACGGTCATCACCGGCGACATCGCCCAGGCGGTGCGCGAGTTCAAGGCCGGCAAGGTCGAGTACCGGACCGACAAGGGCGGCAACGTCCACGCCGGCGTCGGCAAGATCAGCTTCGACGACGACAAGCTGGCCGACAACATCCACACCTTCGTCGAGCAGGTCCGGGCAGCCAAGCCGGCCGGCGTGAAGGGTAACTACATCAAGTCCGTCACCGTGGCTGCAACAATGAGCCCGGGTATCTCGGTGTCGGTCTGAGAGGGGAACGCGAAAGCCCACGAGTTACAACCCGTGGGCCAACTTTCCACCGCTGCGCCCGCGGGCCGCAGTTCGTGGGCTTTGGAGGGGGCAGCCGTGAGCAAACTAATCAAACAGATGGAGATGGACGTCCTGAACCAGACGTTCCAGGGCGTCCGCGACGTGGTCGCGCTGAGCGTGGTCGGACTGGACGCGACGACCGACAACCAGGTCCGGCTGGCGCTGCGCAAGAAGAACATTCGCCTGCAGCAGGTCAAGAACAGCCTGGCGCGGCGCGTGTTCGACCAGCTCGGCCTGAAAGCGGAGAAGATCTGGGAAGGGCCGACGACCATCGCCTGGGGCGCCACCAGCCTGGCGGAGCTGAGCCGCGAGCTGGACACGACAGCCAAGAAGGGCGACAAGGTCAAGTTCAAGGGGGCCATCGCCGACGGCGTCGAGGTGACCTTCGACCAGGCGCTCAAGATGCCGACGAAGGTCGAGGCGATCGGCCGCGTCGTCATGCTTGCCCTGTCGCCGGCCGCCCGCATCGCCGGCGCGCTGCGCGGCCCGGCCGGTCGCGTGGCCGGCCAGGTCAAGAGCCTCAGCGAGAAGAAGGAGGAGGCGCCCACCGAAGGGGCCGCTCCAGCGCCCGCGTGAGCCTCGCCCTGCGGGGTCGCCAGCGGCAAGGAAGAGACCAGGTGAACACAAACCGGAGGGAGTGTGTCCACTCGATTACCCTCACGGCCGCCTCTAACCGGCCCAGGGCCGTGACTGAAACCCTCCGCAAGGCTATTACGCACGCCGCTGTCTCGCTTCAGACAGCACCGTCTCGACATGGCAGGTAGCCCCGGCCGCGGCCGGGAGCGGATTGACTCATCAGGAAGGAAAGGAAAGACACCAATGGCAGAAGGCAACGGTCGCGCCTGGGCACCCGACATCACGGAACTGGGCGACAAGATCGCCGCCCTGACGGTTTCCAAGGCCGTCGAGCTGGGCGATTATCTCGAAGAAGTCCACAAAATCAAGCCCGCTGGCGGCGCGGTCGTGATGGCCGGCGGTGGCGGCGGTGGCGCAGCGCCGGCGGCGGCGGCCCCGGTCGAGAAGACCGAGTTCACGGTATCGCTCGACAGCTTCGGCGCCGACAAGATCAAGGTCATCAAGGTGATCCGCGAGATCACCGGCCTGGGCCTGAAGGAGGCCAAGGATCTGGTCGAAGGCGCGCCGAAGGCGGTCAAGGAGAACATCTCCAAGGAAGACGCCGAGAAGTACAAGAAGCAGCTGGAAGAAGTCGGCGCCAAGGTTTCCTTGAAGTAGTCAGGCCAGGAATCCGGGCGCCTCGGACCAGCCCGGAGCGTCAGCAATGGGCTGGTCCGACTCGAACGGAAGTTGAGGCACGGTGGCACCCCGGCTGCCCTCTGGGCGGCCGGGCGAACGGGTCGGGCGCTATCGGACGAGCCTCGGCCCGCAGTTGGTGCCGCTTGCGTCGGTCCCCGGGCTGAGCAGGACGCACCGGGGAGCGACGCGGGATCGACAACTATAACCTGGGACCAGCGTGGCAAGCACACCACCACACGCAGCCCAACCGCGTTCGCCCCAAGTTCCCTCCTCTCGCCCGGTCCGACGGGCACGACCAGGCCCGCCGGTCTCACCCGACCGGATGCGCGGGGTGGGGGAGCGGGGGAAGAACATCACCCGGCGGGGCGCCGCACCGGAACCGGCCGCCTTGTTGAAGCGAGCAGCTCTCGGCGATCCGCTTACCGCCAACCGAATCACGTACCCGCAAGCAGTCGCCGGTTCCCGGCGCTCGCGCGGTCCTCTCTGTGCCGCGTGCCGCTAACGACCGGCCGCCACTTGCTCGAACGCTTTTTGGGAGGAGCGAAAATCATGCCCATCCCGGCCAACCGCATCATCACCCCGAAGGTGGAGCGCAACTTCGGCCGCTTCGGCGACGCCGACGACGTGCCCCCCCTGACGGACGTGCAGACCCGTTCCTACGAGCGCTTCCTCCAACTGGACGTGCCGCCCGCCGAACGCACGCCCACCGGCCTGGAAGGCGTGCTGCGCGAGATCTTCCCGATCGAGAGTTACGATAAATCGCTCAGCCTGCAGTACATCAAGTACGAACTCGGCAAGCCGCGCTACGGCCCCGACGAGTGCCGTCAGCTGCGCCTCACCTACGGCCGGCCGTTCCGCGTCTGGCTCCGCCTCAACAAGGAGCAGCCGGTCGAGGAGGAAGTCTACCTCGGCGACATGCCGATCATGATCGGCGGCGGCGAGTTCATCATCAACGGCGCCGAGCGCGTCGTCGTCTCCCAGCTGCACCGCTCGCCCGGCGTCGATTACGTCGTCGAGACGGAGGCCGGCGAGCGCAAGCTGCACAGCTGCCGCATCATCCCCGAGCGCGGCAGCTGGATCGAGATCAACGTCACCAAGAAGGACACCCTCGGCGTCCGCATCGACCAGTCCGGCAAGTTCTCGGCGATGACCCTGCTGCGGGCGATGGAGTCGGAGTTCTCGTCGAATCCGGCGATCCTGCGTGCCTTCTACCCCGAGCACATCGAAGAGGTGCCGGTAACCCCCCAAAACCGCGAGCGGCTGGAAGGCACGCTGGTCGTTGACGACGTGATCAACGAGGAAACGGGCGAGCTGCACCTGGAGTGCCTCGACGTCATCGGGCGCGAGCACGTCGATAAGCTCCTCCAGGAGGGCGTTCGCCAGGTCGCTATCCTCCACCTGAAGAAGCCGGACTCGAACAAGGGCGCCGACCCGCTCATCGTCACCAGCCTGCGCGAGGATCCGACGACCACCCACGAGGAGGCGCTGCTGAAGATCTACCAGCGGCTCCGCCCCGGCAACCCGCCGCAGCTGGAAAAGGCGAAGGAATTGTTCCGCGAGAAGTTCCAGGACGCGAACCGCTACCGCCTCGGCAAGGTCGGCCGCTTCCGCATCAACCGCAAGTTCGACCAGGACATCCCCGAAACGGAGATGACCCTGCGGGCTCTCGATTACCTGAACTCGATCCGGTACATCCTGCGCCTGCGCGACCCGGAGGGCAAGGCCCACGTCGATGACATCGACCACCTCGGCAACCGCCGGCTGCGCACCATCGACGAGCTGGCGGCCGACGAGCTGCGCAAGGGGTTCCTCAAGCTGCGCCGCACCGTTCAGGAACGCATGAGCCTGCGCGACCAGCAGGACATGACGCCGCGCACGCTCATCAATCCCAAGAGCATCAGCGCCGCGATCGAGTACTTCTTCGGCCGCGGAGAGCTGAGCCAGGTCGTGGACCAGACCAACCCGCTCGCCCAGCTGACGCACGAGCGGCGTCTGTCGGCCCTCGGGCCGGGTGGTTTGAACCGCAAGCGCGCCGGCTTCGAGGTGCGCGACGTCCACATCTCGCACTACGGCCGCATCTGCCCGATCGAGACGCCTGAGGGCACGAACATCGGCCTGATTTCGAGCCTGTCGATCTTCGCGGACGTGGACGAGTACGGGTTCCTGACAACTCCCTACCGCAAGGCCAACAAGCGCAAGATGGCGCAGGGGCAGGAGGGGATCGTCCGGCTGCGGGCCGATGAGGAATCGCAGGCCTACCTGGCCCCGGCCGACACCGCTAACGACGGCACGAAGCTGACGCAGGACAAGGTGATCGCCCGGTTCGGCGGCGACTTCACGGTCGTGAACCCGGACGTGGTCCAGTACATCGACATCTCGCCCAAGCAGATGGTCGGGGTGTCGGCCGGGCTGATCCCGTTCCTGGAGCACGACGACGCCAACCGCGCGCTGATGGGGTCGAACATGCAGCGTCAGGCAGTCCCGCTGCTCGTCACCGAACCGCCGCTCGTCTCGACCGGCCTGGAAAAGGAGGTCGCCCAGAACAGCGGCATGGTCGTGCGGGCCGAGCGCGACGGAACCGTCACGTTCGTGGACGCCGAGCGCATCAAGGTGGACGAGCGCGAGTACACGCTGCGCAAGTTCGTCGGTCTGAACGAGCGCACCTGCCTGAACCAGAAGCCGATCGTCGCCGTCGGGCAGAAGGTCAAGAAGGGACAGGTGATGGCCGACGGGGCGGCGACGCGCGACGGCGAGCTGGCTCTGGGCCGCAACGTCCTGGTCGCGTTCATGTCCTGGGAGGGGTACAACTTCGAGGACGCGATCATCATCAGCGAGAAGCTCGTCAAGGACGACACGTACACCTCGCTGCACATCGAGGAATTCGAGATCGAGATCCGCGAGACGAAGCTCGGCAAGGAGGAGTTCACCCGCGACATTCCCAACGTCAGCCCCAGGGCCCTCGCCAACCTGGACGACAACGGCATCGTCCGCATCGGCACGTTCGTCAACCCCGGCGACATCCTCGTCGGCAAGGTGTCGCCGAAGTCCAAGAGCGAGCTGACGCCGGAAGAAAAGCTGCTGCACGCGATCTTCGGCCGGGCCGGCGAGGACGTCAAGAACGACAGCCTCGAGGTGCCCTCCGGCGTCGAGGGCATCGTCATCGATACGCAGCGGTTTAGCCGCCGCGCGTCGATGAGCGACGAGGAGAAAAAAGCTCTGGACAAGGAGCAGAAGGAGATCGAGAACCGCTTCAACAAGCTGATCGCCGATCAGTTCCGGGCGCTGGCGGTGGAACTCGGCACGGTGCTGGAGAAGCGCGAGCTGAAGTCGATCTCCGGCGACAGGGACGACCGCATGCTGGCCGAGCAGGCCGTCGCGTTCAAGCTGGAGAACCTCGACGTCCGATCCCCGGACCGGCTGCAATCGGTCAAGGGTATCTTCGCCAAGCACCACGAGCGCATCCTGTTCCTCGCCGACGAGAAGGAGCGCAAGCTGAACTCGCTGAAGCGCGGCGACGAGTTGCCCAGCGGGGTGCAGCAGATGGTGAAGGTGTACGTCGCGACCAAGCGCGTCATCTCGGTCGGCGACAAGATGGCTGGCCGGCACGGCAACAAGGGCGTCATCTCGAAGGTGCTGCCGGTCGAGGACATGCCGTACCTGGACGACGGCACGGCAGTGGACATCCTGCTCAACCCACTGGGCGTGCCGAGCCGCATGAACGTCGGTCAGATCCTCGAAACGCACCTGGGGTGGGCGGCCGCCAAGCTCGGCTTCAAGGCGATCACGCCGGTGTTCGACGGGGCGACCGAGGAGGAGATCCGCAAGTCGCTCAAGGAGGCCGGCATCCCGGAGAGCGGGAAGGTGCGCCTCTACGACGGCCGGACCGGCGAGGTGTTCGAGCAGCCGGTGACGGTCGGGTACATTTACATGCTCAAGCTGCACCACCTGGTCGATGACAAGGTGCATGCCCGGGCGACCGGCCCGTATTCGCTGATCACGCAGCAGCCGCTCGGCGGCAAGGCGCGGTTCGGCGGGCAGCGGTTCGGCGAGATGGAGGTGTGGGCGCTGGAGGCATACGGCGCCGCCTACGTCCTGCAGGAGTTGCTGACGGTCAAGTCGGACGACGTCGAGGGCCGGACGAAGATCTACGAATCGATGGTCAAGGGCGAGAACACCCTGGAGGCCGGCACGCCCGCCAGCTTCGAGGTGCTGACCAACGAGATCCGCGGCCTCGCGTTGAACATGCAGCTGGAGCGCAAACGCATCTAAGCAGTGTTTCGCGCAAAGACGCCAAGAGCGCCAGGAAAGCCGTCTTCTTGTCTTCTCTTTGCGCTCCTGGCGTCTTTGCGCGAAACTCTTTGGAGGGGGAACAATATGAACACTGGCGAGACGACCTACGACCGGATCAACGACTACGGGGCGGTCCGCATCAGCCTGGCCAGCCCGCACGACATCCGCAGCTGGTCGTTCGGCGAGGTCAAGAAGCCGGAGACGATCAACTACCGCACGTACCGGCCCGAGAAGGACGGGCTGTTTTGCGAGCGCATCTTCGGTCCGGAGAAGGACTGGGAGTGCGCCTGCGGCAAGTACCGCGGGATGAAATACAAGGGGATGATCTGCGATCGCTGCGGCGTCAAGGTGACGCACAGCCGGGTGCGCCGCAAGCGCATGGGCCACATCGAGCTGGCCGCTCCGGTCGTCCACATCTGGTTCTTCAAGGCGATGCCGAGCCGCCTCGGCACGCTGCTCGACATGAAGACGACGAGTCTGGAGAAGATCATCTACTTCCAGGACTACGTCGTCACCGACCCGGTCGACACCCAGCTCAAGGAGCGGCAACTCCTCACCGAGGACGACTACCGCAAGGCGCGCGAGAGCTTTGGCGACTCGTTCGAGGCCGAGATGGGCGCCGAGGCGGTCAAGAAACTGCTCGAGAAGCTCGACCTGGTCCAGCTGTCGCGCGAGCTGCGCGACAAGCTCGCGGCCGAGACCCAGAAGGAGAAGTCGTCCAAGCAGAAGCTGCGCGACCTGACCAAGCGCCTCAAGGTCGTCGAGGCGCTGCGTGATAGCGGCCTCGGCGGGCCGCCGAACAAGCCGGAGTGGATGGTCCTGGAGTGCATCCCGGTCATCCCGCCCGACCTGCGGCCTCTGGTGCTGCTGGACAGCGGCAACTTCGCCACCAGCGACTTGAACGACCTCTATCGGCGCATTATCAACCGCAACAACCGGCTCAAGAAGCTGGTCGATCTGAACGCGCCCGAGGTCATCATCCGCAACGAGAAGCGGATGCTCCAGCAGTCAGTGGACGCACTGTTCGACAACAATCGGTGCAAGCGCCCGGTCCTGGGCAGCAGCAACCGGCCGCTGAAGTCGCTGACCGACATGATCAAGGGCAAGCAGGGCCGGTTCCGCGAGAACCTGCTCGGCAAGCGCGTGGACTACTCCGCCCGGTCCGTCATCGTCGTCGGCCCCGAGTTGCGTCTGCACCAGTGCGGCCTGCCGAAGAAGATCGCGCTGGAACTGTTCCAGCCGTTCATCATCCGCCGCCTGAAGGAACTCGGTCACGCCGACACGATCAAGTCGGCCAAGAAGATGCTCGAGCGCAAGGCCGACGAGGTCTGGGACATCCTGGAGGAGGTCATCAAGAATCACCCGGTGCTGCTGAACCGGGCGCCGACGCTGCACCGCATGGGCATCCAGGCGTTCGAGCCGGTGCTGATCGAGGGCAACGCGATCCGCATCCACCCGCTCGTGTGCAAGGGATTCAACGCCGACTTCGACGGCGACCAGATGGCCGTTCACCTGCCGCTGTCGATCGAGGCGCAGGTCGAGGCGACGGTGCTGATGATGTCCACCAACAACATCTTCAGCCCGGCGAACGGCCAGCCGATCATCAGCCCGTCGCAGGACATCGTCATGGGCTGCTACTACCTGACCGCCGACCCGCTGGCGGCGTTCGACGGCAGCGGCGGCGGCGAGGACGAGCGCTTCAAGTTCAAGAAGGGCGCCGCCGCTCCGGCCAACCTGAAAGGCGAGGGGATGGTGTTCGCCTCGCCGGCCGAGGCGTTCACGGCGTTCGCGGCCAAGAAGGTCGGCGTCCACGCCCGCATCCTGGTGCGGCTGCCAATCGAGAAGAAGGTCGTCACCGAGGTGCGCTACGAGGGCGGCCGCGTCCGCGCCGAGGAGACGCCGCGCAAGCCGAACGGACTGGTCAGCACGACGGTCGGGCGGGTGATCTTCAACGACATCCTCAAGCCGCAGATGGCGTTCTACGACCTGGCCCTGTCGAACAAGCACCTGGCCCGCATCATCGCCGACTGCTACCAGCAGATGGGCCGGCGCGAAACGATCGACCTGCTGGACCGCATGAAGGAGGCCGGGTTCCGCGAATCGACGCGCTCCGGTCTGTCGTTCTCGACCGACGACCTGCGCACCCCGCTCAACAAGGACGCGGTGCTCAACGTCGCCCAGAAGCAGATCGAGGACTTCCAGAAGAAGTTCCAGCGCGGCCTGATCACCGACCTGGAGCGCTACAACAAGGTGATCGACACGTGGACGCACGCCCGCGACCAGATCACCAAGCAGATGATGCACGACCTGATGCACGACGTGCGTGACGGCGTGCCGTACCTCAACCCGATCTTCCTGATGGCCATCTCCGGCGCCCGCGGCGGCGTCGAGCAGATCCGCCAGCTGGCTGGCATGCGCGGCCTGATGGCCAAGCCGTCCGGGCAGATCATCGAGACGCCCATCAAGGCAAACTTCCGCGAGGGGCTGAGCGTGCTGGAGTACTTCAGCTCGACGCACGGCGCCCGCAAGGGACTTGCCGACACGGCCCTCAAGACGGCCGACTCCGGGTATCTGACGCGCAAGCTGGCCGATGTCGCCCAGAACGTGGTCGTGACGATGTACGACTGCGGCACGACGCAGGGCATCAGCAAGGGCGTCATCTACAAGGGCGAAGAGATCGAGCGCGGCCTGTCCGAGTCGATCCGCGGCCGGGTGGCCCGCAACACGATCACGACCATCACCGGCGACGTGATTGTGAAAGAGAACGAAATGATCGCCCACGACGCGGCGCGCAAGATCGAGTCGCTGGGCGTGGACAAGATCCTCGTCCGCAGCCCGATGACGTGCGAGGCGCCGCTGGGCGTATGCCGGCTGTGCTACGGCATGGATCTGGCGACCGGCAACCTGGTCGAGGAGGGCATGGCGGTCGGCATCATCGCCGCCCAGTCGATCGGCGAGCCGGGCACGCAGCTGACGATGCGGACGTTCCACATCGGCGGCACGGCCGGCCGGCGCATCATTGACCCGGAGATCAAGGCCAAGAAGGCCGGCACGATCAAGCTGGAGGGTGTCAAGGTCGTCACCAACGACCTCGGCGAGCGGGTGGCGCTGGCCCGCAAGGGCGAGATCCAGATCCTCGGCCCGCGTGAGCGGATCCTGGAAACCCACTCGGTCCCGCACGGGGCGATCCTGGCGATCGAGGACAGGCAGCAAGTGCAGCCGGGCCAGTCGCTGGCCAAGATCGACCCGCACCGTATCCCGATCCTGGCCGAGACGGGCGGGCGCGTCCGCTTCGAGGAGATCGTCGAGGGCGAGACGCTGCGCAAGGAGCGCGACCAGGGCACCGCCGCCGAGCGCTGGGTCATCATGGAGCACAAGGGCGACCTGCACCCACAGATCGTTATCGAGGACGAGCGCGGCAACAAGCTGGAGGTCCACTACATCCCGGAGAAGGCGCACCTGGAGGTCCGCGAGGGCCAGCAGGTGTCGCCGGGAACGTTGCTCGCCAAGACGCCGCGTGAAGTGGGCGGGACGCAGGACATCACCGGCGGGCTGCCGCGCGTTACGGAGATCTTCGAGGCGCGCCGGCCGCGCGAGCCGGCCGTCATGGCCGAGGTCGCCGGCATCGTTCGGCTGGGCGAGCGGCGGCGCGGCAAGCGGCCGATCCTCATCCAGCCGGTGGACGATCAGGGCCGGCCGACCGGGACGGAGGTCGAGCATCTGGTGCCGCCGGGCAAGCACATGCGCGTCCACGCCGGCGAGTACGTCAAGGAGGGCGACCCGCTGGTCGAGGGTCCGCTGGTGCCGCACGATATCCTGCGCATCAGCGGCCCGGAGGCGGTACAGAACTACCTCGTGCGCGAGGTGCAGTCGGTCTACCGCAGCCAGCGCGTCGAGATCGACGACAAGCACATCGAGGTCATCATCGCCCAGATGCTGCGCAAGGTCGCGGTCAAGGCAATGGGCGACACGAGCCTGCTGCCGGGGTCGGTGATCGACAAGTTCGCGTTCCGCGAGGTGAACGACCGGCTGGCCCGGTGCGTCAAGATCAAGGATCCGGGCGATTCGCGCTTCGAGGCCGGCAAGATCGCCACCAGGGAGCAGTTCGAGGAGATGCGGGCGGCGCTGGAGGCCGAGAAGAAGCGGCAGCCGACGTATGTCAGCCCGACGCGGGCAACGGCGATGACGCAGCTGCTGGGCATCACCAAGGCAGCGGTGCAATCGGACAGCTTCATCTCGGCGGCGAGCTTCCAGGAGACGACGAAGGTGCTGACCGAGGCGGCGCTGGCGGGCAAGGTCGATTACCTGGTCGGGCTGAAGGAGAACGTCATCCTCGGCCATCTGGTGCCGGCCGGGACCGGCTTCCACATGCACCAGGAGGCGGAGGTGCGCATCCAGCAGCGAGCGATGGACGCGGCGCTGGCGGCCGAGCAGGCCGACGGCGACGGCGACGGCACCGCCGACCTGCAGACGGCCGGCACCGCCACCGAGTAACCGCCCTGTCAACCAACGAGGCCCGCTCCTCCTGCCGGGGGAGCGGGCCTTTTTCTTGCGCCGCCCGCGTCACGCCGGCGCCATGTCGTAGACGCGGACCGCGCCGTCGAAGCAGGCGACGGCCAGGCGCCGGCCGTCCGGGTGCAGGTCCACGTCGCGGGCGTTGGTCGGCAGGGCGACCGTGTGGAACGAGTTCGCCTGGTCCGGCCGCCAGAACCACATCGCTCCGCCGCTCCCGCCGCCCACGCCGGCGAGGAACCCCGACGGGTGGAACACCACGCCCCACGCCGTTCCCTGGAAGTTCGTCGCCGGCCGGAGCAGGTGCCGGCGCTGCCCGGTCGCCCAGTCGAACAGCACCACTACCGGCCGCCCCACACCCGCGAAAGCGTTCGTCACGTCCGTGATGCCCGCGCACGCCAGCAGCGACCCGTCGCGGTTGAACGCCATGCCGCGCACCCCGCCAATGTCGGCCCGGAACGTCGGATCATAGCGGTACAGTACACCCGCGTCGAACGACCGCGCCTCGGTCCCGCGCGCCACGTCCCACTGTTTCACCACCCCGCGGTGATCGCCCGAGACGACGAACTGCCCGCCCGGATGGAACGCGACGTTGTAGACGTGGGAGGTGTGGCCGCTCAGCGTGCGGACCGCCCGACCGTCCTCCGCGGACCACAGCTTGACGAGGTTGTCGTTGCCGCAGGTCGCGATGGTCCGTCCGTCGGGACTGACCGCCACCGCCCGCACCCACCCGCGGTGGGCCTCAATGGTGCGCACCGGCGCCGGCGCGTCGCCCTCGACCGGCCACCAGACGAGCTTTCCATCGTAGCCGCCGGACAGCAACTGCCGCCGGTCGCGCAGGAAGGCCAGGGCGCGGACCCAGCTTCGGTGTCCGGTCAGCGCCACACGGCGCGACGCCGTCAGTTCCCAGCGGTGGATGGCGTTGTCCTGAGCGCCGGCGAAGACGAACCGGCCCGTCGGGTCGATGCGGCAGGAGAACAGCGGGCTGTTGTGCCGCAACTCCTGGGTCAGCCGGGTGCGGGTCGGGTTGACCTCACCGGGCTGCAACGAACCGGCACGGCGAGCGAGCGGGGGGAAGAGGGTCATGGCGGGTTCTCCCGGGTTGTCGAGGCGTGCGGGAACGGAGGCAGGGGGCGCGTCGGTTGTTGTTGATCATACCCCCCTGCGGGCCGGGTCGCAACAACTCTCCCGCGCGGCCAGAACGATTGCAGCGTGCCCCCCGCCCGGCCGCGCAACAGAAAAGCCCCGCGGTCTGACGACCGCGGGGCTTCTCGTTCGCGTCACTTCCCTTCGGCCCGGATCACCCGGCCTTCTTCGCCGTCTTCGTCACGTCCGGGTAGCCCGTGCGGATCTGCTGCCGCAGGTACTCCAGCGCCGCGTTCAGTTGGCGGTCGTTGAACTCCGCCTTACCGCTGGTGGTTCCGCGGCGGTCGGGCCGTTGTATCAACTCCCGGTCCCGCTGGTGGTCCTGCAGGTCGTTCAGATCCTTGGGCGACAGGTCCATCACGAAGCCCTTGTCGGGAGTCACGCCCCACTCGTCCTCCTTGCGACCCTGCGTGCTGGCCTTGTTGATGTTCCGGCCGCTTGGGCGCCAGTAGGTGGCGGTCGTCAGCTTCAGCTGTCCGCCGGTCTCGAACGGCAGGATGGTCTGGACGCTGCCCTTACCGTAGCTGCGCGACCCGATGACGACCGCCCGCCCGTGATCCTGCAGCGCGGCCGCCACGATCTCGCTCCCCGACGCGCTCCACCCGTTCACCAGGCATACCATCGGGAACGTCGTGTAACTGCCGTTGCTCTGGCCGACGTAAGACGTCTCCGCCCCGTTGCGCGGCCGGATCGTGACGATCATTCCGTCGTCGATGAACATGTCGGAGATCTTCACCGCGCTGTCGAGCAGGCCGCCCGGGTTGAAGCGCAGGTCGAGGATGAACCCCTTGATTCCGGCCTTCGACAGCTCCTTCATCGCCCGCGCCAGGTCGCGCTGGGTGTTGCGCGAGAACTGCGTCAGCCGGACGTAGCAGATCTTGTTCGCCGGGTCGATGACGTAGTTCCAGCTGTCGTCGTCGTTGCGCTTGTGGCCGAGAACCGTCTCGACCTCGACCCGGCCGCGGATCAGGTTGAACTCCAGCGGCTTGTCGTTCCCCTCACGCTCGACCATCAGCTTGATGGGCGTCCCGGCTGGACCGAGGATCTTCTTGACCGCCTCCTCGGTCGTCATCCCCTTGGTCGAGATGACCTCCGGCTTCTCCAGCGGCCGGCCCTCGTTATCGACCTGGCGAACGATGGTGGTGATGACGTCGCCGGCGTACATCTTCGCCTTGTACGCCGGGCTGCCGATGATCGGCGTCACCACCTGGAGCATGTCCTTGCTGTTGTTCTTGCGGATCTGCACACCGATGCCGGAGAAGTTTCCGGTGTAGTGGACCTTGTCGCGCTCGAGCGTCTCCCGATCGATGTAGTCCGTGTGCCGGTCGAGCTTGCCGAGCATCGGATGCAGCGACAGGGTGATGTCCTTGCCGCCGGCCAGATCCTCGCGCTTGCCCAGGTGCTGGCGGGCCTCGGCGAGGAGCTTGAGCAGGTCGGCCTTCTGCATCGTTTTGATGTTGTCCAGCTTGGTCTTCAGGGCGGACGGGAGCTTCTCATCCAGCTTCTTGTAGAGTCCGCGGATGGCCCAATCGACCAGTTGCCCCTGGTTCATGGCCTTGACGTAGTCGGCCCGGACGACGTCCGTGGCGCGGAGGACCATGCGGGCGAAGCTGGCGGCCTCCACGTCGCTGAGGCGGGTGCCGGCCAGGATCGTTTCGCGCTCCTTGCGGAAGTCGGTCACGGCCAGCTGACCGTCGGCCAGCTTCTGGTAGGCCTTCCGCAGGCTCTGCTGCGCCTCCAGCCTGGGCATGCGGGACAGGAGGTTGTGGCCCTCCTCGGTCAGTCCCTTGCTGAGTTTGTGGCTGGTAGCGAGCTTGTCGAACGCGGCCAGGCGCTTGTTCACCAGGGCGGTGACGGCCGGGTTGCGGTCGAGAACAAAGTCGTTCGTCTGGCCTTCGAGGACGACCGGGAACTGCGAGCGCTCCTCCTCGGTCTTGCCGTGCTTGCGGGCCAGGGCAGGCAACTCCTTGCGGAGGTAGCCGGCCAGTTCGCCGACGGTGATCAGGCCGTCCGGCTCGTACCCGTCGTGGTCCGCCTTGCCCTTGAGACCCTCGACGAGAGCCTTCGTGAAGGCGCCCTGGGTCTTGAGTTCGATGGACGGCTTCAGTCCGCTGTTGGCGAGGAAGACGATGCGGCTGGCGGTCGGACCCTTCTCGTCCTCCTTGCCGAGGTACTCGCGGTAGAACTTGCCGATGTTCGGGTCGGGGGCATCCTTCTTATCGACCTTGAACCCCATGAAGTTGACGTCGAGCAGAGCGCAGAACTTCTGACTCTTGAGCGGGTCGAGGGCGGTCTGGATGTCGCCGCTGGCGACCGCGTTCTTCGCCCGGTCCTTGAAGGTGGAGTCGGCGGCAAAATAGCAGGCTCGTTCGCCGAGCGGGGCGCCCTGACCGAGGAAGGCGAAGATCACCAGATCGTCCTTGCCGGCCTTCGCGCTCACCCACTTGAGGGCGGCGAGGATGTTCGCCCGGGTGGCTGGCTGACTGGCGCGCTTCTCGTCGCGGGTGCCCAGGAGCAGGCGGACGTGCTGGGGATCGACGCCGAGATGGTCCTTGTTGACGAAGACGTCGTAGAGCGCCTTCGCGTCGGCCTCGGCGTGGGTGCGCGGGAGGATGTGCGGATCCTTGTACTTATCGATACCCACGATCACGACGTAGGGTTGCGTGCTAACCTCGTCGGCCGCCCGTACAGACGGGGCAGCCAGGCCTGCCAGGAGAAAGCAGGCAAGTAATCCCAGAGAGTGTGATTTGCTCATGCAAGCGATCCTTTCGGCTCGACGCGGGAACGAGCCTTTCCGTGAGGGTAGTGGCCCCGTCACCTTCAGGGCCATCCAGCTCGGGCCGGTCGCCTGAGCGGCGGCCGGCTGGGTCGGTTCGGGGGGAAAGAGGTAAGAGAAACCGGCCCCGGCACTATTCATTCTGACTGACGGCCACAACCAGTCAACCCAAATTCCCCTGGTGCAAGGGCAACGGGGCGGGCCTCTTCTCTGCGATCGGGGGGAGCCGGGACGTTTGCGCCGCCGCCAGCAGCCGGGGTTTCGCCCCAGTCGTCCGCGACCGGCACGGCTTCGCGCGCCGGGAGGACGGGCAGCCTGGGTAACCCCAACAAGAGTAGACGAGTCGTTTCCCACGGCGCAACCGTCTCAAGACTGCGGGCCGCACGGTCTGACCGTGAGGCTGCGATCGGTGGCGAATGGCTGGGGTTTGGGCCACGGGCTCCTGGCAATCCTCCTGCCCGCGCAGCCGGGCCGGTCGTAAGGTGGAAGCGGCGTCCCGTACCAGAGGGTTCCGGATGTGAATGACTTCCGACTGGTGCCGCTCGGCGATCAGGCGGCCCTCGCGTACCTCCCGAACGAGGCAGCCGCCCAGCGTCTCGCCGCCGGCGCACGCGCCCTGTCGGCGCCGTGGCTCGTCGATGTCGTGCAGGCGTACACGAGCGTCGCCGTCTATTACGATCTGCTTCGCGCCGACTTCGCCCACGTCGCCGCCATCCTGCAACAACTCGAAACCGAGGCCGAGCGCCACGCCCCGCCGGTCGGGCGCCTGCATCACATCCCCTGTTGCTACGGCTTGCAGCTCGACCTCGCGCGCATCGCCGAGTCCACCCGCCTCACCCCCGACGAGGTGGTCCGGCTTCACGCCGGCACGGCGTACACGGTCCACGCCATCGGCTTCTGTCCCGGTTTTCCGTACCTGGGCTACCTCCCGCCGGCGCTGGCCGGCGTGCCGCGCCTGCCGGCCCCGCGGCTGCGCGTCGAGGCCGGGAGCGTCGGGTTGACCGGGCGGCAGACGGGCATCTACACCGAGCCGCGTCCCGGCGGGTGGAACCTGGTCGGCCGCACGCCGCTCGAACTGGTCCACGTTGCCGACGCCTACTTCCCGCTGCGCACCGGCGACCGGGTGCGGTTCGTGCCGATCGACGAGGCCGAGTTCCGCCGACTACGCGGCCAGCGGCTGTGACGCCGCGTCCCGGCGCCGTCGCACCAGCCCGGAGCGCCAGCGCCGGGCTGGTAGGACAGCCTCTCGCGCCGCTCGGGCCATCGCGGCACGCCCGGTACACGTATAATGAATGGTAGCCGTCCCTCGACTTCGCGCAGAACGTCGGCCGGGGGGCGAGTGACCTTCGGAACGTGGGCCGCGTGCGTCGAGTCCCGACCGTCCAGAAGAGCCAGGACGAGAAGGCGCCGGCATGTCTCAAACCCAGGTTTCCCGGAAGGAGCAGCCGCACATGTCACAAACGCTCACCACCAGTCCGGCCGGCCTGACCGTCTCCCCCCGCATCGAGGAGCGGTTCCGCCAGGGCGAGCTGACCCAGGACCAGGTCGAGGACTTTCGGGATTTCCTCGCCGCGGTCGATCGGCAGCTGATGCAGCACCGGATCATTCGGGCTAACGCCTACACCCGCTGGTTCGCCCGCGGGGAGGCGACCGACGACGAACTGCGGCACTTCATCCGGCAGTTCTCGGTCTTCTCCAACCAGTTCCTGATCGCCGCCCTGGAAAAGGTCATCAACGCGCCGACGCTGCAGCAGTCGCGCGCCAGCCGCGAGATCCTGCTCAACGAGATGGGCGTGATCTACCGCAAGCCGGGCGCGCCGGCCGGCGGTCGCAGCGATCTGAGCGACGACCAGAAGGACCGCGAGGGCGACCCCGAGTTGGTCGGCACCGAGGGGACGGTTGACGGTGGTGTGTGCCGATTCCGGGCTGCTCACTTCGAGTGGCTCGTCGGCGTCGGTGAGGGCGTCGGCCTGGGGTTCGCCGACCTCGGCAAGCGCACGCACGGTCGGCCGGGCACCCTGCACTTCTGCGACGAGCTGATTCGCCTGTACGGCAGCCCCGACGCGCGGCTTGCCGAGGGCGCGAGCTTCGCCGTCGAGAACTGGGCGGCGGCCGGGTTCTGGCAGGAACTGGAAGACGGCCTGCTGAAGATCAAGCAGCGGCGCCTGCCGAAGCTGCGGCTCGCGTTCTTCACCTGGCACAACCGCGTCGAGGGCCAGCACGCCCGCCACACGCTGGAGGAGCTGGAGGAGGTCTACTTCGGCGACGACTTCGACCGCGCGAAGTTCTTTCAGGGTGGTCGCGAAATCCTCGAGGCGATCGCCGCATTCTGGGATGGGCTGGAGGCGGACCGCGTCAATCACGTACACCAGTGACCGCCACCCCGGGGAGCGGGGCCGTGCGTCCCCGCTCCCCGGGGGCCATGAGGCTCTCGCATGCGCCACGACGACCTTCCCCTGCGCCGGATCGACCACGTTCGCTTCTTCGTTGGCAACGCCCGCCAGTCGGCCTACTTCTACCGCAACGCCTTCGGATTCGACGTCCTGGCCTACGCCGGGCTCGAAACGGGCGTGCGCCACGAGGCCGGCTATGTGCTGCGGCAGGGCCACATCACGTTCGTCCTGACCTCGCCACTCAGCCCCGATCACCCGGAGAACCGCCGCCTCGTTCAGCACGGCGACGGCGTCATGGACATCGCCCTGGAGGTGGATGACGTTCCCGGCACGCTCGCCGAGGCGGTGCGGCGCGGAGCGACGGCCATCGCGCCGCCCACGTTCCTGGAGGACGAGCACGGCGTTTACGAGTTCGCGACGATCCGGGCGTATGGCGACACCCGGCACAGCTTCGTCAACCGCGACCGCTACCGCGGCGCGTTCGCGCCTGGTTTCCGGCCGCTCGACCCGGACCGCTACAGTCCGACCACCTTCCATCCCGTCGGCCTGGCCGCGATCGACCACATCGTCGGCAACGTTGAGGAGGGGAAGATGAACGAGTGGGTGTCGTTCTACCAGGATGTCCTCGGGTTCAAACAGCTCGTCCACTTCGACGACAAGGACATCAGCACGGAGTACTCGGCGCTGATGTCGAAGGTGGTGCAGAACGGCAGCGGCCGCATCAAGTTCCCGATCAACGAGCCGGCGAAAGCGCGGCGCCGGTCGCAGATCGAGGAGTACCTGCAGTATTACGGCGGCCCCGGGGTGCAGCACATCGCGATGGCGACCGGGAACATCATCCAGACAGTCCGGGCGATGCGGCACAACGACGTGTCGTTCCTGACGGTGCCGCCCAGTTACTACGAGATGCTGCCGGAGCGGGTCGGTCCGATCAAGGAGGATCTCGCGGAACTGGCGGAACTGGGTATCCTCGTCGATAGGGACGACGAGGGGTACATGCTGCAGATCTTCACCAAGCCGGTGGCGGACCGGCCGACGCTGTTCTTCGAGATCATCCAGCGGCACGGGTCGCGCAGCTTCGGCAAGGGGAACTTCAAAGCGCTGTTCGAGGCGATCGAGCGCGAGCAGGCCCGGCGCGGGACGCTGTGAGGGGAGGGGAGCCCTTGTCGGTCGGCGGCTTTACCAGCCGCGAGCGCCAGCGCGCGGACACCAGTTCCTGGCATGCTTGAGCCGAACTTCGCGCCGGGTCGGCGTTCGGTCCCTCCTGCGGTCACTCTTCGCGCGATCTGCGCTCGTTGACGATTGGACGTGAGCGGAGGGGCTGCACGGCCGTGCGGGCGCGAGATGGAGGAAACCGGCTCGTAGGAGCGTGGCGCTGGTTGACGGAGCCTCGTTCGCGGGGAACGATTGCCTGTTGCCCACTGCGCTCGCAATCACGAGGAGGATGCCGTGACCGTTCGCTCGTACTCCACGCTGGCCGCGGTTGGACTGTGGCTGGCCAACCCCACCCCGCCCGCCTCGTTCGGTCAAGGACCGACCGAACAACCGGCCAATCAGCATGCCGTCACTCAGACCCACGAACCCGGCCGACTCGGACTTCCGTCCGCCGCGCGCCTGCCCACTCGCACCGAGGCGTCCCCCAACCAGCAGCTCGCCGACGCGGTCGCCGCGCAGCTCCGCCAAAGCGGCCAGCTGCAGCACTACCGCGTCGAGGCGGTGGTCCTGGACGGGACCGTCGAGCTACAGGGGCAGGTCGCCGACGCGACCCAGCGCGACGAGGTGCTCCGCCTGGCGCGGGCCGTACCGGGCGTGACGTCCGTCCGCGACCGGCTGGCCGTGGCGGGCACCCCGGCGGTGACGCGGGCCACGGCGGTTACTTCCCCGCAGCCGCTGAAGGAGCCCGGCGTTCTGGGTCCGGGGGCGACCAGCGCCCAGGCTCCGGCCGCAGGCCCGATCCAGGAGCCAACCCCGATCTTCCACGCCCCGCCGGGACTGGCCCACACGGCCCACAATCCGCCGCCGCTGCCGCCCTACGCCTGGCCGACGTTCGCTCCGTACAACAACTACTCGCGCGTCGGGTATCCGACCACTTATCCGTACCAGGCCTGGCCCTACATCGGCCCGATGTACCCGTTCCCGAAAGTCCCTCTCGGGTGGCGCTCCATCCAGCTGACGTACTACGACGGCCACTGGTGGTACGGCAAGCGCGCCACCGGCCACGACTGGTGGCGCATCCGCTACTGGTGAGAGAGTCCCGATAACCCTCATGCGTGGTCCGGGCAGGTCCGTCCGGGCCACGTCTCAGACCTTCGGCCTGCGTCGTCCGACAGGCGCGGCGGGCGTGTCGCCGAGATCGACCACCGTGCCTGCGGCGATCGCGTAACAGCGGGACGCGGGCAGGTCGCGCCGGTGGAGGACGTTCGCCCCCCGCGCGTCGCCGGAAAACGCCGGCAGCACGATGCGGTTCGCGGATACCAGGAAGCATGGCACCGAGACATACCCGTTCCGTACACACGGGTGCAGATGGCCCTGGACCATCGGCCCGGCGGGCAGTTCGCCGTCGCCGTGGACGACCCGCCAACCGCCCAGGTCAACACCCTCCGGGCGCAGCGGTAGGTTCTCGCCGTGCTGCTCGATCCTGCGATCGTGGTTCCCGGGCACGATCGCGGTCAACTCCAGGCCGGCCTTCGCCACCCACGCGAGCAGGTCGAATACGCCCTGCGCCGAGGCTCCGGCCTCGAAAAGGTCGCCAGCGAGCACCAACCGCCGCACGCCGTGGCGGGACGGCAGCACTTCCAGCGGTGCCAGGCACTGGGCAGCCGTCCGGACCGGCACGGCCTCGCCGGCGGCTCGCCGAGCCTCGCCGTAACCGAGGTGCAGGTCTGCCACCACTGCCGTACACGTGGGCAGGTGGACCGCCGCCCGCTCGCCGGTCAACAGCCACTCATCCAGGACGCGCATTCACGCTCTCCGGCACCCGGCGGTGCCACTGGCCTCTTGACCCGCCCGACGTGGGCTGGTAGAAGTAGGCAGATCTCAGAAGATTCGTCACCCTTCACCTCCACGAGGACACCACCATGTCGCAGCAGCCCAGCGACCGAGGCCAACCCTACTACGCCGAGGACCGCCCACGCCGGGCCGGACCGCCGCGAGGAGACGGCGGCGTGTCCACCATCATTCCCTACATGAACCCGAAAAGCCTGGTTGCTTACTACTGCGGCGTGTTCGGGCTCATCCCGGTGCTGGGACTCATCCTCGGGCCGCTCGCCCTGACGTTCGGTATCCTCGCCCTGAAGTACGTCAAGCAGAACCCGACCGCGAAAGGGACCGGGCACGCGATCACAGGAATCGTTCTCGGCACCCTGACGCTCCTCGGCCACCTGTTCGTGCTGGTCGTGTTCGGGGCGGCCATCTTCGCCAGGCGATGACCCGGGACGAGAACCTCTCCCCCACCTACCCCTCGCCATCAACCAGGAGGCGCTGTAGACGCTGCAGCGCCTCGGCTGGGCCGTCGGCGGATTCGGTCGGTCCGGCCCCGGGCTGCGTCCAGGCCGCGGCGAACGGCGACACCTCCGCCAACCAGCGCAGGCGCACCGTCCGCGCCGGCAGGGAGGCGGCAAACGCCAGCGCCGCCGCGCCGTCGCAGCCGCCGTCGCGAACCTCGCGCAGCGCCTGCCGCAACAGCACGAAATCCGGCTGGGCGGCACGCACCTGGTCGAACAGCTGCAGTGCCCCCCAGTCCGGTCCGCCGACGCGCCGGCGCCGCCCGAGCGGGTTGCGGAGCAGCATCAGCCCCGTCAGCGCCACCCGGCGAAACCGCTCGCGCAGGGTCGGGCTGCCGTCCAGCGCCTGCGTCAGGTCCGCCTCGAACCCCGCGGCGGCCAGCAATCGGCGCACGTCGTCGGGTGTCAGGTCCGGGCCGCTGCCGGGCACGAGCAGGAACCCCAGGTCGGCCACCTCGGACACGCCGGATCGGCCCATGTCCCGCGCCAGGCGCAGGACCGCGACCCGAGCCAGCGCATCGTTCCCGGCCCGGTTCAGGTCGGTGTGGACCCGGTACTCGACCGCGTACTCGGTGCGCAGGCACTCGACCAGGCAGGTGGCGGTGTCCGGGATTTCGCTCGCACACTCCTGATGGACGAAGTGCCCGACCAGCGTTTCGAGGGCGTCTCCGGCAAGTCCGTAGTCGCGCCGCAACAGGTCAGCCAGCGCGTCGGGACCGTGCAGCAACGTCTCCGCCGCCCGAACGCGCAGCACATGGAGCCGCCGGGCCAGGTCCGCCGACAGCGGCCAGGCGTCCCCCGCCCAGCGCGGCGCCACCGGCCGACCGGCTACCTCCTCGACCACCAGCGCCGGGCCGTCGGTGTACTTCAGCTCCAGGCAGCGCCCGTCGAGCAGGAAGCGGTCGCCCGGATTGAGGCGGTCCGCGAACGCCTCGTCCACCTGGCCAACCGGAATCCTTCCCGGCTCCAGGTCGTCGGGGGTCGGCGGCGGAGCGAGGCAAACCGACCGCTGGATTTCCGCGAGAATGGTGCCCAGGTTTCGGCGCAGTAGCCGCGCCGTCCGCTCGTCCGCGATGCGGAACCCGCCCTCGTCACGGTACACCCGGGCCGGCAGCCAGGGGCGGCCGTCCGCATCAAGGCCAGACAGGTAGCGCAGGCAGTCGTCGAAATCGCGCTCGCCCAGATCGCGGTACGGGTACGCCCGGCGAACGAGAGCGAGGGCCGCGGCGGGTTCCCACGGACGCAGCGCCGCCATGCCGAGCAGCTGCTGGCACAGCACGTCGAGCGGGTAAACCGGGACGCGCAGCGGCTCGTACTGGCCCGACTGCGAGGCTGCCGCGGTGACGGACGCCTCCAGCAACTCGGCCGCGCTCGACGTCAGCACCAGCCCGCGCCGCGCCCGCCCGGGACGATGCCCCGCGCGGCCGACACGCTGCAGCAGGCGCACGACACCTCCCGGCGGGTGGATCAGCACGACGCCATCGACCGTTCCGACGTCGATGCCCAGTTCCAGGCTCGTGCTGCTGACGACGACGCGCAGGCGCCCCTCCTTCAGCGCCCGCTCGGCCGCCCGCCGGCGCGTGATGGCCAGGGCCGAGTGGTGGACGGCGATCTGCTCGGCCCAGTCGGGGAAGCGGCGGCGCAGCGCCCACGCCAGGCGCTCGGCCAGGCTGCGCACGTTGGTGAAGACGAGCGTGGTGCGATTCGCCTCCAGCTCCGGACGCAGGCGTTCGACCAGCCGGCCGAGGAAGCTCCGCGGGTGCGGGCCGTCGGGGTGAGGCGTCGCCGTCTCGGCTGGGCGGAGCGGCTCGACGGTCAGGTGCAACGGCGACCCGGGACCAGCGTCGGCGACGGTGCAGGGCCGGTGCGTCCCGACGAGGAATCGGGCGGCGTCGGCCAGCGGGGCGCAGGTCGCGGACAGGCCGATCCGCTGCAACGTCCCCCCGGCCAGCTCCTGCAACCGCTCCAGGCTCAGCGCCAGGTCGGCGCCGCGTTTCGTCTCGGCCAGCGCGTGGACCTCATCGACCACCACCCATGTCAGCCCGCCGAACAGGCCGGTCGCGGTCCGCTGGGTGAGCAGCACCGCCAGGCTCTCGGGCGTGGTGAGGAGGACGTCGGGCGGCTCCAGCAGCAGGTTACGGCGGGCGCGGGCTGAGGTGTCGCCGGTGCGCACGCGGACCCGCAGCGCGGCCGCCTCCGGGGCGAGGGCCGTGAGTCCGTGGAGGCAGCGGCGCAGATTGCGGCGCACGTCGTTGCCCAGCGCCTTCAGCGGCGTCAGGTACAGGCAGCGGACCGAGGACGCGATCGGCGCCGCGAGCAGGCGGCCGAGAATGGGGAGGAAGGCGGCGAGCGTTTTGCCGGTGCCGGTCGGGGCGCAGAGCAGCAGGTTCTCGCCAGCGGCGAGGGCCGGCCACGCCAGGCGCTGCCCGACGGTCGGGCGGCGGTAGCGCTGCGCGAACCACTGCCGCAACGGGTCGGTGAGGGTGGCCAGTGCGGCTTCCGCGGAAGGGGGCACCCCGAGAAACGTGAGGGCACCCGGGACGTCCGGTGTCATGAGGGAATTGTACGGACGACGGTCCTCCCCCGGTACAAAGCCCACGGGCCGCGTCCCGTGGGCTTTGGGCTGCCCCCTGCCCCCTGACCCCTCGATTTGCGAGAATACCAGAGAGGCTCTCGGCCGCACCCGCTCACAGTCCTGCTCCTGAAGGAAGGCGACCATGTCCAATACGTTCGGCTGCCGCACCACCCTGACGATCGACGGCGAGAAGTACACCATTTACTGCCTGCCCACGCTGGCGAAGACCTTCCCCGAGATCCTCCACCTGCCGTACTCGTTGCGTATCCTCCTGGAGAACCTGCTCCGCACCGAGAACGGCGAGGGCGTGCGGGCGGACGACATCGCGGCCCTGGCCCGGTGGCAGCCCAGGGCCGAGCCGTCGAAGGAGATCTCGTTCACGCCCAGCCGCGTCCTGCTGCAGGACTTCACCGGGGTGCCGGCCGTCGTCGATCTGGCCGCCATGCGCGACGCGATGCAGCGCATGGGCGGCGACCCGAAGCGAATCAACCCCCTGCAGCCGGTCGAACTGGTCATCGACCACTCGGTCCAGGTGGACCAGTTCGGCACCGCCGGTGCGCTGCAGGCCAACGCCGCCCTGGAGTATCAGCGCAACCGCGAGCGCTACCTCTTCCTCCGCTGGGGCCAGGAGGCGCTGAACAATTTCCGCGTCGTCCCGCCCGAGACCGGCATCGTCCATCAGGTCAACCTGGAGTACCTGGCGCGCGTCGTCTTCACCGACAAGTCCACCAGCCCGATGACGCTCTACCCGGATACCCTCGTCGGCACCGACTCGCACACGACCATGATCAACGGCCTGGGGGTGCTCGGGTGGGGCGTGGGCGGGATCGAGGCCGAGGCCGCCATGCTCGGCCAGCCGGTGAGCATGCTCATCCCGCAGGTGATCGGCTTCAAGTTGCACGGCCAGCTTCCCGAGGGGGCGACCGCGACCGACCTGGTCCTGACCGTCACCGAGATGCTGCGCCGCAAGGGCGTGGTCGGCAAGTTCGTCGAGTTCTATGGCGAGGGGCTGGCGGCGCTGCCGCTGGCGGACCGGGCGACGATCGCCAACATGGCCCCGGAGTACGGCGCCACCTGCGGCATCTTCCCGGTCGATGCCGAGACGCTGCGCTACCTGCGGCTGACCGGCCGGCCCGAGGCCCACGTCCGCCGGGTCGAGGCGTACCTGAAGGAACAGACCATGTTCCACGGGCCGGGAACGATGGAGGCGGTCTACACCGACACGCTGGAACTCGACCTCGGGAAGGTCGAGCCGAGCCTCGCCGGCCCGACCCGACCGCAGGACCGGGTGCCGCTCCGCGAGGTCGGCAGGTCGTTCCACGACGCCCTGCAGGTACTCCAGAGCCGGACCGCGCCGAAGCCGACGCCCGGGGACATCAAGCGGCTGCAAACGGAGGCGGCCAGCCCGGCGGCGATGGGGGTGCCGGAGCCGCCGGCCACGCCGCTGCCGCGCAAGATTACCGTCATGCTGGAGGACGCGGCCCACGAGATCGACCACGGGTCGGTTGTCATCGCCGCCATCACGTCCTGTACCAACACGTCCAACCCGTCGGTCATGCTCGCCGCCGGCCTGCTGGCGAAGAAGGCGGTCGAGAAGGGGCTGCAGACGAAGCCGTGGGTCAAGACGAGCCTGGCGCCCGGGTCGAAGGCGGTCACCGAGTACCTGACGAACGCTGGCCTGATGCGGCCGCTGGAGCAGCTGCGCTTCTTCACGGTCGGCTACGGGTGTACGACGTGCATCGGCAACAGCGGGCCGCTGCCGCCGCCGGTGTCGAAGGCGGTCGAGGAGCACGACCTGGTCGTCTGCTCGGTCCTGAGCGGCAACCGCAACTTCGAGGGCCGCGTCCACGCCGAGGTGCGCGCCAACTACCTCGCTTCCCCGCCGCTCGTCGTCGCCTACGCGCTGGCCGGCCGCATGGATCTCGACCTGACGACCGCGCCGCTCGGCACCGGCACCGACGGCAAGCCGGTCTACCTGCGCGACATCTGGCCGACCCGGGACGAGGTGCGCCAGGCGATTGCGCAGGCGGTCCACCCGGACACCTTCGCCACCGTCTACCACGCGGACCGGGTGTTCGAGGGGGACGCCAACTGGAAGGCGCTGGAAGTGCCGAAGGGCGATCTGTACCAGTGGGAGCCAGCCTCGACCTACGTCAAGAACCCGCCGTACTTCGAGAACATGACGCGCGAGCCGGGCACGGTCACCGACCCGAAGGGGATGCGCGTGCTGGCGGTCCTGGGCGACAGCATCACGACCGACCACATCTCGCCGGCCGGCACGATCAAGGTGCAGAGCCCGGCCGGCAAGTACCTGATGGAGCACGGCGTCCAGCCGGCCGACTTCAACTCCTACGGGTCGCGGCGCGGCAACCACGAGGTAATGATGCGCGGGACGTTCGCCAACGTCCGGCTGCGCAACCGGCTCGCGCCCGGGACCGAGGGCGGCTGGACGCGCCACCTGCCGGACGGCGAGCAGATGTCGATCTACGACGCGGCCATGAAGTACCGCGACGAGGGGGTGCCGCTGCTGATCCTGGCCGGCAAGGAGTACGGGTCCGGGTCGTCGCGCGACTGGGCGGCGAAGGGGCCGCGTCTCCTCGGCGTGCGGGTCGTGATCGCCGAGAGCTACGAGCGCATCCACCGCAGCAACCTGGTCGGCATGGGCGTTCTGCCGCTGCAGTTCGGGGCCGGTGACAGCGCCGCGTCACTGGACCTGACGGGCGAGGAGATGTTCGACATCGAGGGTCTGGCGGACGCGGTGCAGGCGAACTTCGCGAACGGCCGCGACATCACCGTCAAGGCGCGGCGGCCGGACGGGGTCGAGCGGACTTTCCAGGCGACGGTGCGCATCGACACGCCGCAGGAGGTACGTTACTACCAGCACGGCGGGATCCTGCAGTACGTCCTGCGCCAACTCCTCAACCAGAAGTGACGCTGGCGGCCGGACCGTTCAGTCGGCGGGCGACGGGCCGCGCGTCACGTGCGGCGCCCGCCCGACGTACAGCACCACGCTGTCCTGGAACGGGCGCCGCGCCAGGACGCGCCACGTCCCGGGCGGCGGGAGCGCATTGAGGTACGCCCGCTGCGACTCTTCGTCCGCCTCCCCAATGATCCACAGCCGCGTCACCACCGGCTCGGCGCCGGGGCGCGCCGGCAGGCCGACCGGCGAGGCGGGCGGCAGCGTCGGCGGTTCGGCCGGCTGCGGGTCGAACGCCCGGTACAGCGGCCCCAGATCGCGGCAGTAGTATGCATGCTCCCAGCGCGCCCCGACCACCGGCTCGTCCGGCCGCCGCGCTCCGAGCACGAACCGCGACGGCACCGCCCCCTCCAGCCGCTTCCACGGTACGGCAACGCGATACACCGCCTGGACCGCTGGCACCAGGAGGAACACGGCCGCCACCGGGACGGCCAGCCGCGCGTGGACCTGCGCCCAGCGAAGGACGGGCGGCACCCCGGCGGCGATGAGCAGCAGCGCCGCCGGGGCCGCGTACACCATCACGCGCACCGGGCCGATGGGGTACTGCCCGACCAGCCACGCCACGGCAGCCAGGGCGACCGGCGCGACCAGGAACCCCAGCAGCCGCCGGCGCCCCGCCCGCCACAACTCGACCGCCCCCGCCACCGCGAAGACGCTGAGCACATTGCCGATCGGTTCACTGGCGTAGCGGAACACCTCGGTCAGCCGCACCGCCGTCGTGAACGGCACCAGCCACGGGCGGTCCCACGGCGGGAAGAGGTGGATCCAGCAGCTCAGCATGCGCTCGTTCTTCTGCGCATGGATCGGCCCGAACAGCAGCGCCAGGAACGACCCGCACAGCACCAGTCCGAACACGCCGCAGGCGCCCCACGTCCGCCAATGCCGCGCCCGCGCCACGGCCGGCAGCAGCGCGAGCCCGGCCCCACCGAGCAGGAAGCAGGCGGGGAAGGAGAGAAAGACGAGCAGCGGACTCACGGCCGCCAGGAGCAGGAGTTGCTTCGCCAGTCCGGCGGGAACCGGCTCCTCCTGGCCGCGCTTCGCGAACAGCGCGAGCAGGCCGACCGCGATTAGCACGTCGAGCGCGTAGGGCTTGGCCTCGCAGGCGTGCCACAGCAGGCGGTCCGAACATGCGAACAGCAGCAGCAGCACCAGCAGCGCCGGCCCGGACAGGACGCGCCGACCGACGACGAACATGCCGACCAGGGCGGCGCAGCTGGCCAGGAACGGCAGCAGGCGCAGTGCGAACGTGTCGTCGCCGAGACGCAGGGCGACGGCCTTCTCGATCCACAGGAATAGCGGCGGGGCGGCCTCGGAGTAGAACAGCGGGCCGAGCTGCTCGCCGAAACTCTTGTCGAGGACGTTGCGGAGCAGGGCCGCCTCGTCGTGCCAGACGGGCGGGTTGCTCAGGTAGTGGTAACCGCGCAGGGCGAAACCCACGCCGAGCACCACGACGAGCCAGGAGACCGGACGAGCCGTCAGGGCAAACTGCGCGAGCATGGCAATCTCCGTTCCCATCGGGGCCGCGAGCGGGGCGCGCCAGGGGACACAGGCTAATACCACCCGCGTGCGGTGTGGGCAAGATCAGGTAAAGTAGCGATCGTCCGGGTGGCGCGGCGGGCGGGAGCGGCAGGGCGCTTGACGGGAGGCGGGGCGGGGACGATAACGGCACTCCGGAGACGTGTGGCACATTCGCCCGTTGGAGGAAGTCGATGCGACTCGCATGGGGAACGCTGCTGGTGGTGGGGTGCGCGGCGCTCGTAACGGAAGCGCAGGGGGGCGGCCAGGCGGGAGGCAAGAAGATGGAGACGCGCGTCTTCGAGATGCGGACCTACCACGTCCACCCCGGCAAGATGCAGGCTCTGCACGCGCGCTTCCGCGACCACACCTGCCAATTGCTCCAGAAGCACGGGATCACGCTCGTCGGGTTCTGGAGCCCGACCGACGCGAAGGAGGCAGAGCAGAAGATGGTCTACATCGTCGCCCACCCGACGCGCAAGGCGGCCGACAGGAACTGGAAGGCGTTCCGCGTGGATCCCGACTGGGTGAAGGCGAAGGCCGCTTCCGAGAAGGACGGGCCGCTCGTTGCAAAGGTCGAGTCGGTATACCTCAACCCGACCGACTACTCGCCGATCAAGTGAGTCCCGGGCAGCCTGATCCAGGTTCAAGAGGGATGGGGTGCAGCACTATTTTGGAGAGGCCACGGGTCGCGTCCCGTGAGCCAGGTTCCCAGCACCTGGCTCACGGGACGCGACCTGTGGCCTTTGGAAGTTGCTCCTGCACGCCATCTTCCTTGCCCCTGCCTGGGCCGCCGAGTCTGCCCCGCCGGCAGAGTTTCCACGACAGGCAAGGGGCGGACCCTGAAGCGTCTCGCCAGACGCGGTCCCGGGACGAATCGCTTGAACTCCGCGCGCCGCAGGGTAGGCTTGTCGGGGAACATCCCTTCGGGTTGCTGTCCCGACGCACTTCCCTTGGCCCCTCTTCCCGGGCGGATTCCGCTCGGCCCAGAAAGGACTTACTCGCCATGAAAGCGCGCATCGTTGCCGTCGGCCTGCTGTTGCTGTCCGTGCTAACCGTACCGGGAGCGCAGCCTCCCCCGGCGGGCAAGGAGGTCGCCACGCTCGCCGCCGCCGAGGACGTGATCGACAGCCTGACGCGCCACCCGGAGAGGTGCATCCCCCCCGCCTTGCTTCACGATGCCCACGCCATCGCCATCGTTCCCGAGGTGATCAAGGTCGGGTTCGTGGTGGCCGGGCGGCACGGCAAGGGCGTGCTGGTGGTACGGGAGGCGTGGGGCGGATGGGGCAACCCGGTGTTCTTGACGCTGACCGGCGGGAGCGTCGGCTGGCAGGCCGGCGCGCAATCGACCGACCTGGTGCTGGTGTTCCGCAGCAAGCGCAGCGTGGACCGACTGCTGCAGGGGAAGGGGAAGCTGTCGCTCGGGGCCGATGCATCGGTGGCGGCCGGGCCGATGGGCCGCGAGGCGGTCGCCGCGACGGACCTGCGTCTCAAGGCGGAGGTGCTGTCCTGGTCGCGCGCCCGCGGACTGTTCGCTGGCGTCTCGCTTGCGGGGGACGCGCTGTGCGTCAACCACCGCGCCAACGAGCGCTTCTACGGCAGACGCGACGTGACGCCGGCCGACATTCGGGCGGGCCGGAACGTTGTGCTCCCACAGGAGGCGTTGAAACTCCGAGCTATCCTCGACCAGCGCGCCTCGGTCCCCCGCGTTGCCCCGTAAGGTAGGCGCGTTACCAGCCCGGAGCGCCAGCGGCGGGCACTGGCAGTGCCCGCCGCTGGCGCGCCGGATAGAGGAAGCGCCGCCAGACGCCGCGCCGCGTCTCCTCGATCCGGTATTCCACCGGCTCCAGCAACTGGTTCCTCATGCGAGCTGCCCTCATAGCCTGACCTCCCCGCCGCTCATCGTAACCGGCTTCGGCCCGCACCGCCAGCGCCCTGTGGCTCGCGCGTGTCCCCCGGGGCGGTTGCCCCGGCGGCCGGCGGGCTTTGGTGTCGCCTTGTCACGGCGTCCGGCCAGATGGTACACATGATGGCGTGGCCGGGTCGTCGCGGGTCGCGTCTTTCAGCGGAGGGCACGTCATGCGCACTGTCATCACCGGCGGGGCCGGGTTCATCGGCTCCCATCTTTGCGAGCGCTTCCTGAACGAGGGCCACGAGGTCATCTGCGTCGATAACTTCATCACTGGCAGCGCCGCGAACATCGACCACCTGCGCGGCAACGACCACTTCACGTTCATCCGCCACGACATCTCCCACCCGCTGGAAATCGACGGACCGCTCGACAATGTGCTGCACTTCGCCTCGCCGGCGAGCCCGGTGGACTACCTGCGCCACCCGATCCAGACGCTCAAGGTCGGCTCGCTCGGAACGCACAACACGCTCGGCATGGCGAAGCTGAAGGAGGCGCGCTTCCTCCTCGCCAGCACCAGCGAGGTGTACGGCGACCCGGCAGTCCACCCGCAGCGCGAGGAGTACTGGGGCAACGTCAACCCGGTCGGCGTGCGCGGCTGCTACGACGAGGCGAAGCGGTTCGCCGAGGCGATCACGATGGCGTACCACCGCTACCACGGCGTCAACAGCCACATCGTCAGGATTTTCAACACCTACGGGCCGCGGATGCGGCTGGACGACGGGCGGGTGGTGCCGAACCTGATGGGTCAGGCGCTGCGCGGCGAGTCGCTGACGATCTACGGCGACGGGTTGCAGACACGCAGCTTCTGCTACGTCGCGGATCTCGTCGAGGGCATCTACCGCCTGCTGTTCTGCGACTTCCACGATCCGGTCAACCTCGGCAACCCGAACGAGGTGAGCATCCTCGACTTCGCGAAGGAGATCCAGGAGTTGTCGGGAACCCACAGCCAGCTCGTCCACCACCCGCTGCCGCAGGACGATCCGAAGGTGCGCCGGCCGGACATCACCCGCGCCCGCCAACTCCTCGGGTGGGAGCCGAAGATCGACCGGCGCGAGGGCATGCGACGGACGCTGGAGTTCTTCCGGAAAAAGGTCGAGGGCGAGCAGCGCGCGAAGTGAAGGTTCCGGACCGTGAAGGAGATCGGTGGGGCCGGATCGCGCTGGTAGGAAAAAAGTCGGCCGGCCGCGCGCAAGTTTGCTCCGAGACGGCGTTCTTCGGGCGGAAGCGAGAGAAGAGGCAAGACGACACGGTGAGGACTGCCGGGCTGTGACCCGGCGCGGGGCCAGGGCGGCAGAAGACGCCACTCGTTGTGGTGTCGTGGCCCTGCCTCGGACGCCGCCTGCCGCCGTGGGCACCCGTTCCGGGAAGCGAGGCCGGCAGTCCATCCTTCCTTCAGGCACCAACTCTTCCCCATAGAGGAAGGCCCGGCGGCGGTCGCCGGGCCTTTCCTCATTTTGCTGCCAAAACCCAGAAAAGACCCGGCGCCGGCGGACCAGTCCGGAGCGCCAGCGCCGGGCGCTATCAAGCGCCCGGCGCTGGCGCTCCGGACTGGTCCGCCGGCGCCGGGAGGTGCCGCCAGTGGGTGGTGAACGCCGTTACCCGCGCATCTCGGCGAGAGCGAGGTAGAGCCGCCCCAGGTGGTGCCACGCGCCCGTCTCGGGCAGCTGGACCACGGCCTCGTGGAGGGCGGGGCGCGCCTCCTGCGGCCGGTTGCAGAACAAAGCCGCCATGCCGCAGTTGAACAGCACCGGAGCACTCGCGGGCAACGCCTGCCACCGCGTCCGCGCCTCGTCCCACTCCCCGCGGTGCCAGGCGAGGACGGCCTGTTCGTTCGCCAGCGCGACACGCCACGGGGGCGGCGCCACGGCTTCCCGGCCCGTTAGCAGTTCGCTCGCCTGGTCGAACTGCCTGGCCAGCCGAAGGGCACCCGCTGCGAGCAACGCCTGGGCGAACGAGCCCTTGCGTGCCGTCTCACTGGCCCACTCCGTAAGGGCCGGGGCGCCGACCGGCTGTCCCCCGGCGGGACGCAGCTCGGACAGGTCGGCGTGCCGCATCAGCAGGTGCAGGTTGCGCACCAGCTGGGGGAAGTTACCCAGGCCGAAAGGCAGCGCCGCCGCCGGTTCGTGGGCGGCCACCAGCTGCGGCCAGGTCGGCGGGACGGGGTACGAACCCACCTCGTTCGCCGGGGCCAGGAAGCGGGCCGCCGCCTGCGCCTCGTCCCAGGCCGGCCGCGGGTCGATCGGCTGCACCGGGCCGGCGTCGAACGGCATTACCTCACCCGCCGGCTCCGTGGCGGCGAGCCCGGCCGCATGGGCTTCCGCCTGCCGCCGCAGGTAACCAGCCATCAGGTCCGGCAGCGACGGCTGAACGTGCGTATCGGCAGAACGAGGATCGTATGCCTGGCTCATCTTTTATTCCCTTCCCACGGCGGGGTCTGGTTGTGTTCCTTTACCAGGGGGACGTCAAGCCGGCCGGAACTTGCGCGGGGCAAGCCGCTTCCCGCTTACTTCTTCGGCGCTGGCGGGGGCGCCGGGGGCGGGGTCGGGTTGAACCGGGACAGGCGGTCCCCCGTCAAGGCCGGCGTGGTGCCGATACTGCCCATGAGGATGGCGAGTTGGCCCTGCAGTGGGGCGTCCGCCCCGGAAGCCCGGTGCAGCTCGCGCAACAGCTTGAGCTGATTGGTGTTCAGCGCCAGGCCATTCTTCTGCACATGCCGGTTGAGGGCGATCGCGGCCGTCACACGCTGCTTGCCCAGTTTCGGGTCGAGGATCAGATCCGCGAGCCGTTGTTGCGGCTCCGGTCCGGGGAAGGTGGCCAGGATCTCGATCGCCGGCACAATCGTCTCGTCGTTGCGCAGAGCGGTGAGGACGGCCGTCTCGGCGGCCCGAACGTCGTATCCCTTAACCAGCCCACGCGCCATCCGCCAGAGCGTGTCGAAAGATTCGGCGGCGAACTGCTTGCGCTCCGGATCGCTCAGTTTTTGCCCCTTGCGCAACTTCGCGTCCTCCTCCAGCCAGCCCTGCTGCCATGCCGGCGCCCGCACCACCGCGTCCGGAACCGCCGACAGCTTGATGGCGTCCTCCATCCGCCCCTTCAGGTCGTCGGGCATGCCGAGGACCACCTCCGGCAGCACCCAGACGTTGCGGTACTTCGCCTCGAACCGGCGGTAAGGCGCGTCCGCCTTGAGCGGAGACACCAGGAACAGCGGCAGCAGGCCGGCGCTGGCGTCCGCCCGGAACTGGGCGAGCACGTAAGACAGGTCGCGCACGGGGATGCCCTGGTGGAGGAAAATCGCCTCGATGTCAGCCACGCGGTGCAACTCGGCGAACGCCTCCTTCAGTCCCGGCACAAGGACCGGCTCGTAGCCGGCCGCCTTGAGCTGCTTGCGCAGGTCGGCGAATTGCCCCTCGGGGGCGGCGACCACCAGCGCCCGCGGCGTGGGCTTGCTGGCGAAGAACTGGGCCAGCAGCTCGACGACGCGCCCGGAGATCACCGGAGTAGGGGTCTGCGGGAGGCGGAGCAGGGCGGTGACGGCCGCATACTGGACGCGCCGGTCGGGGTAGTTCAGCGCCCGCACCAGCGGCCCGCTGGTCCCGTTTACCGAGACGCGGGCGGCGCGAGCCTCGCCGCGTTCTCCGAGCGCCTTGATCGTTGGCAGGATAACGGCCAGGTTGTGGTCGGCGAGAGCGCGGTTTAGCACCTCAATGACCAGATCGGCGTCGATGGTCGCCAGCAACTGGTCGATGGACGGGTTGGTCTTGCCGGGCACCAGGATCTGATCAAGTTTGCCCTGATAGGCGCGCTCCAGCATGAGGTTCAGGAAGACCACCTGGGCCGGCCGGTACGCCGCGTCCAGGTCGAGCGCCTGGCGGGCATAGCGCAGACCGAAAATCTCCTCGTAGTCGCCGGCGGTCAGTTCGAGCGCCCTGGGGGAGAGGGTGCGGTCCTTCGTCCACGGCCAGACGCGCACGTGACGCGGATCGAGGAACTTCAGCCGATGCTCGTACAGCTTCTCGGCAAGCTGGGTGAGCGCGAGTTGCGGCGGCGGGAGGCGCTCCGGAGCGGTTTCCAGCAGGTGGGCGAGCGTCTCCCGCGCCTTCGCTCGAACGTGCTCGGGATACCTCGGCGACGCGGACAGGTGCCACAGGTAGGGGACGGCCCGCTTCTCGAAGCGCCGTCGGATCAGCTCCAGCAGCGGTAGGCGCAGGTCGGCGTCCTTCGCGTCCATGTCGTCGCGGGCGATGAGCGCCTCGAACAAGGGCGGCATGACGTCCGGCTCCAGCCGGACCATCGCCTCCAGCAGGCGCTGGTGTTTGAGTGACCCGACGTCCTTGCGCAGCGCCTCCAGCAGGTACGGCGCGGCGCGTGCGCCCGAGCGGGACAGTTGGGCGAAGGCGTAGGTGCGTACCTCCGGCACCGGACTGTGCAGGTTGTTGATGAACTTGTTGATGCGTACCGGGTCGGCGAGCTTCTTGTCGAGCGCGGTGGTCAATCGATCCAGCAACGTCTCGACGTTTTTCTCGGCCTGCCTCTGGAGTTCGGGCAGCTTGTGCCACTGGCGCACGGTCTTGAGGCGGAGGAACGGCGCCATTCCCTCCGCCTCCTCGATCTTCAGAAGCTGGTCGTCAACGGCCTCGGCCGGCCCCTTCTTGACGAGCTGGTCGAGGTGCAGACCGGCCACGTCGAACTTGCCGACCTGGATCTCGAACTGGAGCGCGGCCCAGTACTCGACCGCCGTTTCCGGCTTCTTGAAGAAGGTGCGGTACTCCTCTTCCGCCTTCGCGAGCAGGGCTTTCATGGCCTGCTTGACATCGTCTCCCTTTGGGACTTTCGGGTCGTCGGCCAGCGCCGGCCCGCCGAGCAGCAGGAAGAGTCCGGCAATAAGTGCATGGGAAGACAGGATGAGACGCACGATGGGATGCCTCCTCTTGCGGGTGCCGTCGGACCAACCCGGAGTGCCAGCGCCGGGCGCGACAGGCCCGGCACCGGCACTCCGGGCTGGTTGGATGGCGCCCCTACACTTCAACTTCCGTCCGGACCAGATCTTCAAAGGTTTCGCGGCGGCGGATGAGCCGGTGCCGGGATCCGTCCACGAGCACCTCGGCGGCGCGCAGCCGGCTGTTGTAGTTGGAACTCATGGCCATGCCGTAGGCGCCGGCGCTGAACGTCGCCAGCAGGTCGCCGCGCTGCAGCGGCGGCAGTCGGCGATCCTTCGCCAGGAAATCGCCGGACTCGCACACCGGCCCGACTACATCGTGGCGCACTGTGCCGGGGATGTCCACCTCGTAGTCCTCCGGCGGCGCTGGGAACTCGGCGGCCGGCTGGACTGGCCAGATGCGGTGGAACGAGTCGTACAGCGTCGGCCGGATCAGGTCGTTCATGGCGGCATCCTGGATCACGAAATGCTTGCCGCCCGACTCCTTCGTGTAGATCACGCGGCTGACGAGCAGACCCGCGTTGCCGACGACGAACCGCCCCGGTTCGAGGATCAGCTTGCATCCGGACGCCTTGACGGCCGGGACAATCACCTCGGCGAATGCGTCGGCTGGTAGCGCCTCCTGCTTGCGGTAGTGGATGCCGAACCCGCCGCCCATGTTCAGGTACTCGATCCGGTGCCCCTGCTTGCGAAGCTGCTCGATCAGCGCCAGGCCCTTCGCGACGCCCTGCTGGTACGGCGCGGTCGAGAGGATTGGCGAGCCCAGGTGCATGTGCAGCCCGGCGATGCGCACGTGCGGGTGGTCCACCATCTTCCGGGCGAACTCGAGGACGGTATCGATGTCCAGGCCGAACTTGACGCCCTTGACGGAGGTATCGGTCTTGGCGTGCGTCTTGGGCGGCAGGTCGGGGTTGACGCGCAGGGCGGCGCTGGCGACCTTGCCGGCCGACCGGGCCACGTCGGCCAGGGCGAGCAACTCCCCCTCGCTCTCGACGTTAAACAGGAACACACCGCTGTCCAGGGCGTAGCACATCTCCCGGTCGGTCTTGCCGACGCCCGCGAAGACGATCTGGTCGCCGGTGCCGCCGGCCTGCAGGGCGCGGTACAACTCCCCGCCGCTGGTGACATCGAATCCGGACCCGCTCTCCGCCATCAGCCGGCAGATGCTGAGGTTACTGTTGGTCTTGATGCTGTAGCAGATGAGCGGCGACACCGCGGCGAACGCGCGCTGAAGCTGGCGAAGGTGGTGGAGCAGGGTGTTCTTGCTGTAGACATACAGGGGCGTGTCGTACACCCGGGCCAACTCCGGAATGGGAACGTCCTCGCAGTGGAGGGTGCGGTTGCGGTAGGCAAAGTGATCCATGAGTGCGGATCCGTCGGGGTCGCGTTCGTCCGCCCCGGGCGCAGCCTTTGCGGCCCTCGCGGGACGATTTCTTGATTATCAATCGACGGACGGAGTTTGTCCATGTCGCGCGGGCGAGCGGGGGGCATGTCGGCCGGCGCCGGCTTTCCCTGGCGGGCGCCGCCGGCGCCTTCGGTCGGAACGTCAGGAGAGCGCGGATTGGTGCGGGCGGTACAGGTCGGAAGGCCCGAACGGCAGGAGGACCACGTAAAGCCCACGGATGGCGCCCCGTGGGCTTGCCACAGCCCATTGCACACCCTCCTCCTGGAACTTGTACTAACCTGCCGAGACGAGCGGCCGGCCGAGGCAGATCACCGTCAGATCTTCGCTGGGCACTGCCCCGCCCAGGCGGTCGTGGACGGCCTGCACGACGCGCTGCAGCAGCGCGGCGACCGTGCCGCCGCCCGCCGCGGCGGCGCGGAAGGCATCCGCCTGAAACAGGTCGCCCTTGCGGCCGATCGGGCCGGCGACCCCCTCGCTTGCCACCAGCAGGCAGTCCCCGGGTGCCAGGGCGACTGTCACCGCCGCCCCCTTCCAATTCTTCCGAATACCCAGCGCGGGGGCGACCTGATCCGGCGCGACGGCGTCGCGAAGGGTCCGGCCCGCGTGACGGTACAGCAGCGGAGGGGTGTGCCCGGCCACCGCCAGAGTACAGGCGTGGCGCGTCGGTTCGAGGGTGCCGGCGACGAGGTTCAGGACGCGGTCGAGGGAGCCAGCGGTCGCGACCTCGTTGACGCGGCCGAGCGCCCGGGCCGGATCGTCCGGATCGTCTATCAGAGCGAGTCGCGCATCGATCCCGAGGCGGGCTGCGAGCAGGGCGGCGGGAAAACCGCGACCCCCGACCTCGCCCACCAGCAGGCCGACCCGTCCGCCGGGCAGCGAGAACACGTCGTGCAACCCGCCCCTGCCCGGCGCCGGCTCAGCATGACAAAACAGGTCGTACCCGGGGACGCCGGGAAAGCGCCGCGGCTGGAAGGATCGCTGGATCGACCGGGCCAGGCGCAGCTCGACCTCCAGGCGCGCCTGCTCACGCTGGTCGTCACGCCAGCGCGCCGCCTGCACCGCGAGGGCGATCAGGATGGCCGCCTCGCCGAGGATTTCCAGATCGGCCCGGACGAACGGCCTGACCCAGTCCTGGGTGTCGAGCTGGAGGGCGCCCAGGGCGGGCGTGCGGCCCACCCGCAGCGGGGCGGAAAGCAGCGACCGCCAGCGCGCCGGCGGGCCGCCGTAAGTCCCCTCCGCGAGCACCACCCGGCCGGACTCGACGCACCGGGCAATCAGCTTCCGGCTGACCCGGGCCGGCATGGCGACCGCCCGACGGGCGCGCACGACCCGCGGGACGAGCGGCTCGCCGGGCCGCCCCGGCAGAAGGATGAAGCAGCGGTCGGCCTGCGAAAACAGGTCAAGCAGCGCGCCCGCGGCCCGGCCGAGCAGCCGGTCGAGTTCCTCCGCCGCCATCAGCTGCTGGGCCAGCTGGAGGAGTCCTTGCGAGATCCCTTTCGGCGCCTCCGTCGGGGGGCGCTGGCCCAGCACACCCTGGACCGGCGGCCCGCAGAACGACTGCTCGTGGACCGTCGCCTCGACGATCTCCTCCCCGTCCTCGGCCGCGGGCTCCTCGTGGTAGACCAGCTGGTAGTCGCCGAGCCTGATCACGTCGCCGTTCCGGAGCCGGGTCCGGTCGGGGGCACGCTGGTCGTTCACGTAGGTGCTGCCGCGGCTGTCCAGATCCTCCAGGACGTGGACCTCGCCCTCGCGGACGACGCGGGCATGCTGCCGGCCGACGACCATACTCTTCAGAACGGCGTCGCAATCCGCCCCCCGCCCCAGGACGACCTCGCGCTGGATCAACAAGATGACGCGCCCCGGCTCCGGTCCGCGCGCCACGACGAGGAATGCCATGCCGCCCCTCCCGCCGCGTCACGGAGCCAGCTGGCTGCCCCAGTACGCGAGCTGCTTCGCGACCTCCGCCGGGGCTGTCGAGCCAACGCTGCGGAACGCCGCCAGCGCGTTGCTCACCCCGAGCACGTTGTAGACCTCCGCGCCCAGCCCCGGGCGGACCGCATCGTACACCTCGGCCGGGAGGTCCGCAAGCCGGCAGCGGCGCTCCTCGCACGTCCGCACCAGCCGGCCGACTGCCTCGTGAGCCGCCCGCATCGGCACGCCGCGCGCGATCAGCAGCTCCATGAACGTTGTCGCGTCCAGGTAGCCGTCCTCCAGCCGGGCGGCGATCGCGTCCCGGTTGAGGCGCGTCTCACGCACCAGGGCGGCGGCCAGCTCCAGCGACGCGGCGACGGTGTCGTGAGCGTCGAACAGAGCGACCTTGTCCTCCTGCAGGTCGCGGTTGTACGCCAGCGGCAGCCCCTTCACCAGCATCATCAGCTGGTGCAGGTCGCCGACCACCCGGGCCGTCTTGCCGCGGATGAGTTCGAGCACGTCCGGGTTCTTCTTGTGCGGCATGATGCTCGAGCCGGTACAGAAGGCGTCCGGCAGCGCCACGAAGTTGAACTCGGTCGTGGACCACAGGATCCACTCCTCCGCCCACCCGCTCAGATGCAGGGCGACCGCGGCCAGGTCGAAGACGTACTCCAGGAGGAAGTCGCGGTCGCTCGACACGTCCAGGCTGTTGCGGGCCAGGGCGTCGAAGCCGAGCTGGCGGCGCACGCTCTCGCGGTCGATCGGCAGGGACGTCCCGGCCAGGGCCGCGGCGCCCAGCGGCAGGACGTTGACGCGCCGGCGGCAGTCGGCGAGCCGGTCGCGGTCGCGCTGGTACTTCTCGACGTAGGCCAGGAAGTAGTGGGCGGCGAGAACCGGCTGGGCGCGCTGCAGGTGCGTGTACCCCGGCAGGACCACGGCGCGGTCACGCTCGGCGCCGGCGAGCAGGGCACGCTGCAGTTCGAGGAGCCGGCCATCCATCTCGTCGATGGCGTCGCGCACCCACAGCTTGACGTCAGTCGCGATCTGATCGTTGCGGCTGCGGCCGGTATGGAGCTTGCGGCCGACGTCGCCCAGGCGCTCGATCAGCGCCCGCTCGATGTGGGTGTGGATGTCCTCCAGCTTGACCGAGAAGGGGAACTCGCCGCGCTCGATCTCGGCCGCGATGACGTCGAGGGTTGTCGCGATGCGTGCGGCCTCGTCCGCCGTCAGCAGGCCGACCTCAGCGAGCATGCGGGCATGGGCCTTGCTGGCGGCAACGTCCTGGCGGTAGAGGCGGCGGTCGAAGGTGATCGACTCGGTAAACGCCTCGACCCGATTGTCCGTCTCGCCGCTGAACCGCCCGCCCCAGGTTTTCTGACTCACGATGACTCCTTGGTCCGTCCACAATGTCCCTGGTGCAGGGGAGAAGTTGCCGTGCCAATGGGGTCTTTCAAAGCCCACGGGTCGCGTTCCGTGGGCTTTGAAAACCTGGCCCCTGCCTGGCCGGTGATGTTCCGCGCCGCTGGCGACGCCAGGAACGCCACCACCGCGATCAGCGGCCGTCGCGGTAGCGCGCCGTCACCGCCGGGATGAGGTACTCATCGAAGGCACGCTCCTGGTCGTACAGCGGGCTCCAGCCCCAGTCGGCACGCGCGGCCGAGTCGTCCACGTCCTGCGGCCAGCTGTCCACGATGTGCTGCCGCTTCTGGTCCGGTGCGAAGGTGACCTCGGCGTCCGGGAACGCCCGGCGGACGCGCGCGAGGAACTCGCCCGCCGACGGGTTGAAGCTGCCGATATTGTAAACCTCGCGCGTCAGGCGCGCAGCCGGGGCCGCCTCCAGGCGCAGCAGCGCCTCGACCGCGTCGGGCATCGCCATGAACGGGATGCGCGTGTCCTCCCGGACGAAGCAGGCATACGGCTTGCGCGCCGCGGCGGCGTGCAGCATCTCGGGGGCGTAGTCGCTGGTCCCGCCGCTCGGCACCGTCTGGGCGCTGATCAGCCCCGGAAACCGGAGCCCCCGGAAGTCGAGGCGCCCGGCCGTTTCCTGCACGTCGAGCTGCCGGTAGTAGCGAGCGTAGTACCGGCCGAGGCGCTCACAGTAGAGTTTGTTGATCCCGTACATCGTGGTCGGCTCGCACCATTCGTCCTCCTTGACGCGCTGGGCCTGCTGCTTGGTCGGCAGGTCCGGCAGACCGTAGACGGCGACCGAACTGGGATAGAGGAACTTGATCGCGCGCCCCTGCTGCCGGGCCTGGCCGACACCGAGTTCGAGCAGGTTCAGTGTACCGTCCACGTTGACGCGGTGAGCAAGGCGCGGCTGCCGTTCTGACTTGGTGGACAGCAGGGCCGCCAGGTGGTAAATGGCGTCGAGGTCATAGGCGGCGGCGAGGTTTTCCAGCAGCGCCGTGTCGGCGATGTCTCCGGTGATCGAGCGATAGCAGCGGACCCGCAACTCGTCCGCCGGCGCATGAAGGTCCAGCGCCAGGATGCGGTCGCGGCCCTGCTCGCTCAGGCGGGTAATCAGCCCGTGGCCGATCTCACCACTGGCGCCAGTGATCAAAATGGTTCGGGGTGTCATGGCGGAGCTTACCATACGACCGACAGCCCCGACTGGAAATCGGGCCGAGTATCTGGAAGACCGGACCAGAATTTCATGTTTATTAGGCTTTCATCATGACATTCTCATTTTAAGGTGATACATTGACGATTAATGGGCTTCCCGCCAGCCTTGCGCGCCCCAGTAAATGTTAATTTATTCTCATACAGTTTGATTCTGAGCTAGGTCTATTCGCCGAACATTTACTCCGAATCGTCCTGGTGGCTTCTCGTTCCTGCCGATCGGCAGTTCTCGTCTCGTTCCGTGTACGGAGGTCTACATGCTGGGATTCTCTCCCCGACGCCGGCACACAGGGTTCACGCTGATCGAACTGTTGGTGGTGATCGCGATCATCGCCATCCTCATCGGCCTGCTCCTGCCGGCCGTCCAGAAGGTGCGCGAGGCCGCCAATCGCGCCCAGTGCCAGAACAACCTCAAGCAGCTGGCCCTGGGACTGCACAACTACCACGACGCTCTCAAGAAGTTCCCCCCCGGCGCGGAGGAAAACGTGCTTCCGAAGCCGAATCCGCCCGCCAACACGACCTACATTCGCGGGACGAGCTGGATCGTCTACACCCTGCCGTACATCGAGCAGACGGCCCTGTACAAGAGATACAATTTCGCCCAGGCCTACAACACCGCGGGTAACGCCGCTGTGGCGATGAACATCGTCTCCACGATCTACTGTCCGTCCGGTCCCGATCCGAAGCAGTACACCGACCCGAACAGCGTCGTGTCCGGGAATCCGTCCACCCACTACTACGGCGTCATGGGGCCAGGGTTTCCCACGAACCCGACCGCCATCACGGTGAACGGGGCGACCTACAACTACACCGTAGGCAACCCCAACTCGAACGGGGCCTGGTCGGCCCACGGCATTCTGAGCCAGTACCGTGAGACGACCGGCAGCGTCAGCACAAACCGGCTGGTCAAGATCTCGGCCATCACGGACGGAGCATCGAACACCCTCATGGTCGGCGAGATCGCAAAGATCCTCCCCGCCGGCCAGACCAACCAGTACCGGACCTGGATTCGCGGCAACAGCGGTGGCGCCGGAGCGTGCAAGGTCGTGAATTTTCCGATCAATTCGACCTTCTACAACGGCAGCAACAACTTCAACGCCATCAGCTTCGGTAGCGAGCACACTGGCGGGGCCAACTTCGCCCTCGGCGACGGCTCGATTCGGTTCGTGAGTGATACGACGCCCGTCGCCCTGCTCATGGCGATGGCGAGCATGAACGGGGGCGAGGTTGCCCAGATCGACAACTAGTTCCTGCTTCGGGCGCCGCAGTCCCTTCGCCGCGCTGGCGGGCGGGACCGCCGGACTTTTCCGGCGGTCCCGCCCGCTCTTCTGCTTCTTGCTCGGACATCAGGAGAATGCGTGCATGTTGCGCCGATCACGTTCTCTCGGACTGCCCCTCTGCATCGCTGCCGTGCTGCTGGCGTCGCTGGCCCTCGGGTGTGGCGGCGGCGGCGGGAACCGCGTCTCCGGAACCGTCACGTTCAAGGGCCAGCCGGTTCCGGCCGGTAAGGTTTACTTCCTCCCCGACGGGTCGAAGAACAACAGCGGGGCAACCGGCTACGCGGACATCAAGGACGGCAAGTACGACACTGCCGACGGCGGCAAGGGCGCCGTCGCCGGGCCAGTGATCATCGCCGTCGAAGGAATCGATCCCAACCCGCCGGCCAAGGCGGAGTCCAGCGACATCACCACCAGGGTGCTGTTCGCGCGCTACGAGCTGGAGGCCGTTTTGCCCGACTCGTCTTCCACGAAGGATATCACCGTCCCGGCGGAGGCCGCCAAGGGGCCAAAGCAACCCAAGGTGAGCAAGATCATCATTCCATAACGCACCCCGATCGGCGACCGGGACGGGGCCGGGTGACGCGGGAGCCGAGTTCATCGCTCCCCGCCACCTGGTCCCGTCCGATGTACTCCCTCATCTCTCCCCTTCCGTCACACGCCTGCACCCGCCCGAAATCGCCTATAATAGCCGCGTTTCACGGCCCTTTCTTCCGGAGGCGAGCATGAGCGACATGCGACTGCGAGACGTTCTGCGCGGCCAGCTGGACGAGTTACGCGCCAGGGGACTCTACAAGCGCGAGCGGCAACTCCAGGGGCCGCAGGGGGCCGCCATCCGGGTGGCCGACCAGGAGGTTCTCAACTTCTGCGCCAACAACTACCTCGGCCTGGCGAACCACCCGGCCATCGTCGAGGCGGCCCACGAGGGGCTGCACCGCTACGGGTACGGCATGGCGTCGGTGCGCTTCATCTGCGGGACACAGGATCTGCACAGGCGGGTCGAGGCGGCCATCGCGAACTTCCTCCGCAAGGAGGCCGTCATCCTCTACACGTCCTGCTTCGACGCCAACACCGGCCTGTTCGAGACACTACTCGGCGACGAGGACACAATCCTCAGCGACGAGCTGAACCACGCCAGCATCATCGACGGCATCCGCCTTTGCAAGGCGAAGCGCTATCGGTACAGGCACTCCGACATGGCGGACCTCGAAAAGGGTTTGCAGGAGGCGGCGGGAAGCCGGCTGCGGCTGATCGCGACGGATGGTGTCTTCTCGATGGACGGGGACACAGCGAAACTCCCCGACATCTGCGCCCTGGCGGATCGGTACGACGCGGTGGTGATGGTGGACGACAGCCACGCGACGGGCGTCCTCGGGGCGAGCGGGCGCGGGACGGCGGAACACCTCGGCGTGCTGGACCGGGTGGACATCATCACGAGCACGCTGGGCAAGGCGATGGGCGGCGCGGTGGGTGGTTTCACCTGCGCGCGTGCGGAGGTGGTGGAGTTCCTGCGCCAGCGCTCGCGGCCGTACCTGTTCTCGAACTCGGTCCCGCCGCCGGTGGCGTACGCGGCGCTGAAGGCGGTGGAACTGGTCGAGTCGAGCGCCGACCTGCGCGACCAGCTGCACGCCAACGCCCGCCGGTTGCGGCAGGCGCTGGAGAGGGCGGGCTTCCGGGTCAAGCCGGGCGAACACCCGATCCTCCCCGTCATGATCGGCGACGCGGCGCTGGCGTCGCGGATGGCGGACCGGCTGCTGGAGCGCGGGATTTACGTGATCGGCTTCAGCTTCCCGGTGGTGCCGCAGGGCCAGGCGCGCATCCGCATCCAGCTGTCGGCGGCCCACACGTCGGAGCAACTCGACCGGGCGGCGCGGGCGTTCGCGGAGGTGGGTAAGGAACTGGGGGTGATTTAGCGTGCGGAACACTTCTCCCCTCTCCCACAAGGGGAGAGGGGAGAAGAGGGCATAACGAACTGCGGCCGTCTGTCTAGCGGCGATTCGTGGCGAACGAACTCGCCCGGGTATCCTCGCCGTAGGCGGGGTAGGCGAACTGCGTCCGCTGGCGCGGCGCAGGCTGCGACCGAGGACTCGCGACCGGGGCCGCAGCCGTCGTGCCGGGGAGCGACACCAGCAGGGTTTCGCCGGTCTGCGGGAACGCCGGGCGCCCCGGCACCTGCGTCGGCACCGGCTCGTCCGCGGGCAGCGGGATCGGACTGCTCGGGCCGCCGTCATACGGGAAGGTTCCGTTACTCGGGGGCGGCATCGGCGCCGGGACGGTCGCCGACGGGGCCGGCGACACCGCCGGCGGGTAGTAGGCGCCCGTGCTCGGGACGACTGCGGCAGGGGCCGTCACTACCGACACGCCGTTGATCGGGCAGTAGTACCCGCCGTAGTAGCCGTAGGAGTAGCTGGGGTAGGACGAGTAATACGGCATGTAGTAGCGCGGGTAGCTGTAGATGCCGATGGAGAAACGGGCGTAGTACGGCCGGTAGAACCCGTGGTGGTGGAAGTGGGGTCGATAGCCGTAAAAGCCGCCAAAGCCCCCGTAAAAGCCGCGATGCCCGCCGTGGAAGCCGCCGCGGTAGAAGCCGCCGCGGTGATAGCGGTGGACCAGCTGGGTTCCCGCATCGCCGTCGAACCCGAGTCGGAGCGTCGGCGTGTCGGCGCCGCCGAGGCGGACGATGTCGTCAGCCCTGGCGACGCCCGCCCCGGCCACCAGCGCGAGTACGCCCGCGGCCGCCGCCAAACCTTTGCGAAGCATGGTCATGCCCTCCTTTGAAGGATCACCGCAACCTTGACTCTTCCCCCAGTTGCGTCCTGTCAGACCCTGTCGAGTCGGCATCCGCGCCCGGCAGGCAGATCGCAACGACAGCGTTATCCGCTGGCATGCCATCGCAACCCTTATTTTATCCGGGCCGACAACCCAGTCAAACCGGCCACCGACTCGTCGGCGTCATGGCGTTTGGTCCGTCAGTCCCTGGTATTATGACATGATTTATATCAGCTTAACTGGAACGTCGCAGCAAAGACCAGCCGGGTTATTTCTTGAAATCAGCAGTTTTCCTGCGCAGGAAAGTAGTGTATAATGGGAAATAGCAGTACATGATTTCCCATCCTGGTATAATTTCCTGCGCAGGAAAATAGTGGATTTCAAGAAACAGATGACGGAGCAGGATCTGCTGACTTCCCTTCAACAAGGGCAGATTTTCTTCCCGCCATTTAAAATCGAGGTAGTCCAGATAAACCCGCCAGTCCTGGCGCAAGGCGACCGGGTCGAGCTGGACGCCGTGCTCGCCCTGCGCTGGTGCGGCCAGCTCTACCGCTTCGGGGTCGAAGCACGCCGGCTCTGGACGCCGAAGGTCATTGCCGAGGCCGTCGAGGCGGCTCGAAGGAGCGCCAGTGCGGCTGGCCTCAATCCACTCGTCCTGACGCCGTACCTCAGCGAGGAACGGGTTCTGGCCCTGGAGGCCGAGGGCGTCAGCGGCATCGACCTCTGCGGTAACGGGGTGGTCGTGGTGCCGGGGAAACTCCTGGTCCTGCGAACCGGCGCCCCGAACCGTTATCGCTGGGAAGGGACGATCAAGAACGTTTACCGCAAGAACAGCTCGATCGTGGCGCGGGTCTTCCTGCTCGTGCCATCGTTCAACTCGATCAAGGCGACCCTGGAGGAGATCCGGCGACGCGGGGGCGACGTCACCACGGCCACCGTCTCGAAGGTCTGCAAGAGCCTGGAGAACGACCTCGTCATCGAGCGGGAGCGCGGGGAGGCGCCGGTCGCACGCCGCCGACGCCTGCTCCAGCCCGACAAACTCCTCGATCTGCTCGCCCAGAACTACGTCGCGCCCGACGTGGGCCGGTCGTTCCAGGGGAAATGCACGTTGGCGCCCGAGGCGCTTGCCGGCCGACTTGCAGCGTGGGAGAAGAAACCCGGAAGAAAGGTCGCCCAGACGGGGGCCAGCTCGGTGGGCGCCTACGCCGTGATGGCTCGCGAGCCGGTGCGGTCCTTCTACTGCTCGGATCTCAAGAGCATCCTCCAGGCTCTGGGTGACGACGTTCGCGAGACGGAGCGGTTCGCGAACGTCGCCTTCCAGGAGACACGCGACGACTTCGTGTACTTCGATCGCCGGCCCGGCCTGGTCGCGTCGCCGCTCCAGACCTACCTGGAACTGGTGCGGGGCGACCAGCGCGAGAAGGATACGGCGGACCAGGTGCGGCGGGTGATCCTTGGCCAGCAGGCCCAGACCTCGCGCGGTAAGGAGTGACGGCATGGACCAGCTTCTGGCGAGCCTGCTCGACCTGCTGCACGAACTCCAGGGCCGGGATGTCCCCATCACGGTCGGCGGGGGCTTCGGCCTGTTCCTCAAGCGCCGCCACCTGGAGGCGACCAGTCAGCGGACCCTGTTCGACCGGCTGCCGGCGCCGCGGGCGACGAACGACCTGGACCTCTTCCTCCGCACCGAGGTTCTCGTTAACCTGGAGCGGACACGTCTCGTCGCCGAAGCGATCACCCGGCTCGGGTACACCGTGGTCGAGGCGGCCAAATACCTCCAGTGGCAGCGGGAGGTGCTCATCGCGGGCGTTCCCCAGCAGGTGAAGATTGACGTGCTTGTCGGCCCGCTCGGCGACGTCCGGAAGAAGCTCAACGTGAACATGCCGCGCGTGCGGCCGAAGGGGAAGATCAGCTTCCACGCCCACGCGGTCGAGGAGGCCGTCCGCATCGAGGACGAGGCGCTGGCCATCCCCGTCTCCGGGACGCGCTCGATCGGCGAGCCCTGCACTGGGTCGGTCTTCATCCCCCAGGCGTTCCCCTACCTGATGATGAAGCTCCACGCCTTCGCCGACCGGAGAAAGAAAGCAGAAACGGCAGAGGATGAGGATAGGCGGGCGAAAGAGCAGGACAAGGAACGGCAGCACGCCATCGACCTGTACGCCATCGTGGGGATGATGACGGAATCGGAGTACGAACGGGCGAAGGAACTGGGGACCGCCCACGCGGCAAACGAGCACGTCGGCCGAGCCCGAGCGATCGTCCGTGATTATTTCGCCGGTCGGACGGAGAGCGGGGTGTTGCGTCTCCGTGAACACCCGCTGTTCCGGGAGGATTTTCTGCTGGAAGACTTTATCAGCGTGCTGGGAGAAATCTATCCCAGCAAGTGACGCAATTCGGAGCGCTGCTGGCCGACCAGGAACCTCAGCGGGAGAGGCGTACCGGGTGAATCGGTACAAAACAGTGCCGGGCCTTGTCGTTTCACGACTTCCGTCGAGGTCATCACCTGCCGCGCAAACAGCGGGCCAAATGCTGTCTGCTGCCGAGAAATGCCGTTCGCTGTCGCACGCGGGTACGCCCGGCGGTACAGCAGCAACCGCTCCTAACCGCGCGCCCGCGCCCTGGTGGGGTCTGTCGCGGCCTGTCCGGCGTGAGCGAGCACGGCAGGTCCGATGGCGTCCAGCGAGAGCACCTGGCAGGCGGCGCCGAGTTCGGCCGCAGCGCGCGGCATGCCGTGAACGACGCAGCTTGCCTCGTCCTGGGCGAGGGTGAACCAGCCCGCCTGCCGCAGGCGCAGCAGTCCCGCGGCGCCGTCGCGGCCCATCCCCGTCAGCAGGGCGGCCACGCCGGGACGCGGCCAGTGCGCCGCGACACTCTCGAACAGAACGTCGGCGGACGGACGGTAGGGGTTGTCCACCGGCTCGGCCGTGTAGGCGAGGCGGCGATCCGGCCCGAGGATGAGATGGTCGTTGCTGGTCGCCAGATATACCTGCCCCGGCCGCGGCTCGCCGGCGCTTGCCAGCTGTACCGGCAGGGACGACGCCTGCTGCAGCCAGGTCGCCAGGCTGGGCGCGAAGTCCGCAGCGATGTGCTGGGCGATGAGGATGACGCCCGGGAAGTTCGCCGGCAGGGCGCGCAGGACACGCGCCAGCGCCTCCGGCCCGCCGGTCGAGGCGCCGAGGGCGACGAGCGGCGGGAGTTTGCCAGAACTCGCAACGTGAGTGAGGGGGGAGGCGCACCCCTCGCTCACGCTGTGGGCTCGGACCGCCGGCCGCGCTTCGGCCTCGCGCGCGAGCCGGGCGAGGCGAGCGAGCAGCACCTCGCCGTTCTCGATTCGGCCGCCGGCCCCGAGCGTCGGCGTGTCCACCGCGTCGAGGGCGCCGTGCCCCATCGCCTCGTAGACCTTCGTGAAGTTGCCGGACACGCTGCTGGTGACGACGAGGATGGGGCACGGGTTCTCGCGCATGATCCGCCGCGTCGCCTCGACGCCGTCCATCACCGGCATGATCAGGTCCATCAGGATCGCGTCGGCCGGACTTTCGCGGGCCTTGCGGACCGCCTCCTCGCCGTCGCGTGCGACCCACGCGACAGTGTGGCCGGGTGACGCGGTGACAACGCGACGCAGCACCTCGCAGGCCAGTGACAGGTCGTTGACAATCCCGACGCGCATGGGCGACCCTCTCACGCCTCGCCGATCAGGTCGGTGACGGCCCGCAGGAACGTGTCGTCGTGAAAGCTGCTTTTGGTCAGGTAGTAGTTGGCGCCCGCCTCCAGGCCGCGGAGGCGGTCCTCGTCGCGTTCCTTGTACGAGACAATGATAACAGGTAATTCGCGCAGCGCGGGCTCGCCGCGCACCGTGCGGACCAGCTCGAACCCGTTCATGCGCGGCATATCGACGTCGGTGACGAGCAGATCGAACCGGCCGCCGCGGACCGCGTTCCACCCCTCCTGGCCGTCCACCGCCAGCGCCACGTCATAGCCGTGCTGGCGCAGCAGCTGGCGCTCGACCTCGCGCACGGTGATCGAGTCGTCCACGACCAGCACGCGCTTGCGCGGCCCGGCCACCCGCTCGGTCGGCTCGCAGCGCTGCAGCGTGTGCCCCTGGATGAACCGTGCCAGCGAGCGGATCAGATCCTCCACGTCGATGATGAGCACCGGGGCGCCGTCGTCGAGGAGGGCGGCGGCGCTCAGGTCCGGCACCTTGCCGAGGCGCGGGTCGAGCGGCCGCACGACCAGATCCTGCTCGCCGCGGAACGCATCGACGACCAGCCCGTACTGGCCGCCCGAATCGCCCACGAGGACAACGCACAATTCGCTGCTGTCGGGCAGGGCGCCGGGCAGTTCGAGCACCTGCGCCGCCAGCGCGAGGCCGACGTTCTGGCCGTCGAGCAGCAGGAACTGGCAGTTTTCCAGCGAACGCAGTTCGGCCCGCGGCACGCGCAGCAGGCGGTCGATGCGGTTGTGCGGCAGCGCATAGACCTCGCCCGCGATCTCGACCAGCACCGCCCGCAGCACCGACAGCGTGATCGGCAGCTGCAGGTGAAAGGCGGTCCCCCGGCCGCGCTGCGTGGCGATGCGCACCGAGCCGCCGACCTGGCGCACGACCGTCTGCACGACGTCCAGACCGACGCCGCGGCCCGAGAACTCGGTCAGCGCCGCCGACATCGAGAAGCCGGGCAGGAACAGGAACTCCAGCAATTCCGGCTCGGTCAGCGACTGAGCGACCGCGGCGGTCGTCAGGCCGCGCTCGACGATCTTGCGCCGCAGAGCGTCCAGGTCGATACCGTGGCCGTCGTCGGCGACCGTGATGGCGAGTGTGCCGCCGCGGTGCCGCGCCTCGATACGGATCTGGCCTGTCTCGGGCTTGCCGGCGGCGCGGCGCTGGTCGGGCGGCTCGATGGCGTGATCGACGGCGTTGCGCAGCAGGTGGTTGAGCGGTGCCTCCAGCCGTTCGAGGATATCGCGATCGACCGGCGTCGCCTGGCCGTCGAGGATGAGGCGGACCTGCTTGCCGAGGCGGCGGGCGGCGTCGCGGACGAGGCGCGGGAATCCCTGGGCGCCGTCGGCGAACGGGCGCATGCGGCTGAGGAGCACCTCGCGGTAGAGCCGGCTGTTGAGATCTTCCGCATGGCCGGCGTGATCCTCGAACTCCTGCACGCGGTCGGCGAACACCGACCGGCAGCGGGCGGCGAGGCGGCGCACCTCGGCCACGACGCTGGCGAGTTGCTCGGGCGGCTGCCCGGCGGCGACGGCCTGGTGCAGGCTGTCGAGCATACCGCTGAGGTGTTCTTGCTGTTTGCGGAGCTTCAGAAGCGCGGTCGAGAAAGGCGACAGCCAGCGGGCCTGGACGAGCGATTCGCCCGCCAGGCTCATGAGCCGATTCAGGCTCTCGGCGGTGACGCGCACCACCGCCTCCTCGGTCGCCGCGGCTTCGGGCGCAGGCGCTGGCGACCGAGGAGGCGGAGGCGGAGACGCAGGCGGGGGAACGGGGGCCGGCGCGGGCGCCTGCTCGCGCGGCGCCGGCGGCGGCGGGGACGGTATCGGGGTCGCGGGCGCGGCGACCTTTGTCGTCGCCAGGAGTCGCTCGACCTGCTCCTCGTGCTCCTCCGTCCAGCGGCCCACCGCCTCCTCCTCGACAGGAATGAGGGTGACGAGGAGGCGCACGACGTCGAGCAGTCGCGCCGTCTCGTCCGGCGTCGGCGCGCGGCCGCGGTCGCGCGCGGCGCTGAGCGCCCGCTGCAGCGTCTGGCACAGCCGCGCGGCCGGCGCCACCTGGACCAGGACAGCGGCGCCGTGCAGCAGGTGGGCGGCCTGGAGCAGCGGTCCGAGCGCTGCGGCCGACGACTCCTCCGTCAGTGCCAGCAGGCCGTCGCGGAGTGTCAGGCCGTGCAGGCGGACTTCCTCGCGGAACTGGTCGAAAATGCCGTATTCCTCTCCGGATAGCACGGATTCCGGCGCGATGTCGATCGGCGGCGGAAGCGGTGCCACGACGGCCGCCGGTTCGGACGCCGTGGTCGGAGGAGGGAGCGGCGTCGAACGGCCTTCCGTGATGGTCTGCAGCTGGTCGGCCAGCGCGGCCACCTGCGCCTCGTGCTGCGCCGACCAGTCGGCGACGGCGTCCTCTTGCAGTCCGCCCAGCGACGCGAGAAGGTCCGTCGCTCGCAGCAACACATCAACGTCCGCAGGGATGAGGCGGATGCGGCCGTGCTGGGCGGCGACCAGGGCGTCCTCCATGACGTGCGCCAGCCGCACCGCAGGCTCGACGTTGA
>JAANMY010000085.1_pt1 | contig 112964 bp, 80 predicted proteins | sample 7279691 | NCBI WGS metagenome assembly JAANMY01 (sample SAMN14094543, study PRJNA606508) | bioreactor metagenome | isolation source: A lab-scale SPAN reactor treating ammonium-rich wastewater day 388 | place: Ireland: Galway | collected 2018-02-07
TTCACGGGACGGGGAGATCACGCTTTCAAACCTCCCGGTGCGCCTTGACCACCCCAATGATACCTCGAAAATGGGGGGTAATCGGCCGCGCCCCTAGTAGAGGGGCAGCCGGAAACCCCCTTGACAAAATTGAAAATAGCTCACTTGCTGGCATGAAAACCAGCTGCGTCTGTCGAAGGAACACCCACTATGATGCGCTCACGAGATCTGCAAGGCGACCTGTTCGACGGCCACAATATGTTTGCAAAGATGGTCAAGGAGGGCTCGTTCTACAACGAGTTGGGCCGTCTGGGCGACCGGCTGTTCCCTGATGAAAAGTTCGAGAAGCTCTACTGTGCGGACAATGGCCGGCCGTGCGTGGCTCCGAGCAAGATGTTTCGGCTGCTGCTGCTCCAGATTCACGACAAGTGCTCCGATCAGGAGGCGGTGGACCGAAGCCTCTTCGACATTCGGTGGAAAGTCGCCCTGGACATCGGTCTGGAAGAGAGATTGTGTGGTCGGAGCACATTGCAGGAGTTTCGCGCCCGTCTTCACGTCAGCCCGATCGCGGAAGCGTGCTTCCTGGCGAGCGTCGATGAAGCTCGGCGGGTAGGCCTGCTGAAGTGCGGCCCTCTGACGGTAGCGATCGACACCACGCCCGTCTTTGGGCGCGGAGCCTTGAAGGATACCTTTAATCTACTCGCCGATGGTATCCGCAAGCTGGTATCCATCCTGGCAGAGCTTGATGGAGTCACGGCGCAAGTTTGGGCAGAGGGCCATTATCTCGGTCGTTATTGGGGCTCCAGCATCAAAGGGGAAGCCAACATCGATTGGAGCGATCAACAAGCCAAAAAGGCTTTCCTCAACGGCATCGTGGCGGACGCTGATCGTCTGTTGGTAGAGGTTCGGGACCGCCTAAAATCACTCGACCAAGAGACGGCAGAGCCTCTCAAGCACGCGGCGCGTTTGCTGATGCGCATCATGACACAAGATACTGAGCCAGATAAACCGACTGAGGACCCTCCCAATAAGCGAAGGGCCCGTTCGACGGCAGGTGAGGGGGAGACGTCGCAACCGCGCACGGAGGCTCCGATTTCACAGGAGGTTGGGCCCGTGGATCCCGCCGGGACGGCTTCGCCCCCGGCTCGGCCCGCTGCGGAGACTGCGCCCCCGCACGAACTCGCCTCTGAGCACCCGGCCACGAAGGCCCCCGTCCCCGAGGAGCCGCTTTCAACGCCGCCCGACGCGGAGATTGCGCCGCCTCACCTGAAGGGGCTGGACAGCGCTCCGCAAGAGCCCGCCCCGGGGCACCCCGCCGCAGCCCAATCAGCAGAACCAGGGGCGGTAGATAGGCTTGAAACCTGGGGGGCTGACGATTCCCATCACCTGCTCGGCGAGATGGTTCGAATGCGCGAAGGGGCAACCAAAGACCGGTTGATTTCAGTCAGTGATCCCGACATCCGCCACGGACGAAAGAGTGCCTGCAACCTCTTCTATGGCTACAAGCAGGCCGTAGCGGTTGAGCCAATTAGCGGCGTGGTTCTCAGTGTTGACGTGTTCCCCGGCAACGCTCCAGACAAGCAGGGAGCCCTGACCCTCGTACAGGATGCGTCCAAGAACGCAAAGGCTCCAGTTGAGCGAGCGGTCGGCGACTGTGCGTACGGGGATGGGGAGACCCGCCAGGCCTTTAAAGACGCAGGGATCGAGCTGGCGGCCAAGGTGCCCAGCCCACCCGCGAACGATCCGTATCACAAAGGTCGATCTGCTCTGGACCTGACCAACCGCATCATCACCTGTCCCGAGGGCCAGAGCACATCAACCTACGATTACACCGGCAAGAGGGCCCAGGGAGGCGCGGTACTGCGCTTTCTGTTCCCTTCAGAAACATGCCAAGCTTGCCCCCAAAAAGGACAGTGCCTCCGGAGCGAAGACAGGAACCGCGGGCGGACAGTAACCCTGCATCCTCAGGAAGAACTTCTGCAAGAGGCTCGTGCCCGTCAGGCGAGCTGCGACTTCCGCGAAGACGTCAGGCTGCGCCAGGCCGTTGAACACAGGCAAGCGCGACTCGTGCAGTTAGGCTGTCGACAAGCGCGCTACTTCGGAATCCATAAAACCAGATTCCAGAGCGTAATGACGGCCCTGGTGGCCAACCTGGGGTTGGTCTTCTTCCCCACAGTCGTCTTGATCGCCCTGGCACCGAGCTGCCGGTCGCAAGGCGGCCTGGCCGCCGCCCCGCGAATTCTCGCCGCCTAAAACGGGGGGTTTGCGGTTTGGCTCCCTAGCCGGCACAGGCCACGAGCAGCGAATTGCGTGTAGAACTCTGAAAAACGCTTTTTGTCTGTTGATTCGTGAGTTCCATCGGAGCTCCGCATTTCGGCAGGGTCGTCAGGGCCGTTTCGCTCCGAGTCCTTCCTGTCTCCTGGAGGTAGTCGACCACGCGCAGGTGGGTCTTGCCGGCCGAGCGTCGCAGGCATCGTCCCAACCGCTGGAACCAGCCCTCATTGAACATGTCCCTGCAGCGGACCGAGTCGCTCGAGCGGCTCCGAGCTGCCTTCCCCTGCAGAGAAAGCCGGCCATGAGCTCGGCGTGGCGGCGCGAGCAACAGAAGCCAGCCAACGTTGCCCCCCGTGCCGGCGCAGGCTTGTCCAGAACGCCCCTCCACAGTTCTCCAGGGCCTCAGGGTCCCGCCGGCCGTTGCGCCGGGGGAGACCTGTGGAGTGGGCTTGCATGTTTCTTTCACCCCTGCGTGAGAGAATCAGGTGTGCTCATCCGCCCTCTGACCAGCCTTCCCCTGGCCGCCACCGGGTCCACCGCCGACCCGGTCATCGAAGGCCGCAAGCGCGCGGCCCTCCAGCGCAAGCTGGAGGCCGGCCTGGACCGCTCGGAGGCCGAAGCCGAGATGGTCCGAGCCGACCGGGTCACCTGGGGCATCGGACTGGCCGAGTCACGCCGGGAATTCTGGCAGGCCTACTCCGAGGAGTTCGCCACCGGGGAGGCGGGCAAAGTCTTCCTGGAGCTGGTAGACGGGAGCTTCAACGCCAGGGCGGGCGTGGGCCAGCGCTACAACATCGAGTGGGCCGGCAAGCTGGCCCACGCCATCGCCGACCCCGACAAGAGCACCACTCTGGCCCAGCGGCGCGACTTCTTTGCCGATCGGGCCGCCGGACCGGTCTGCCAGTATCACGGCGACAAGGTGAGCGCCATGGAGCTCTTTCGCCAGGAGGCGGCCCGCACCGATCCGGCTCGCGCGGCTGCGCTGGTGGGAGACTTTCTGAAGGGAGTCGCTCGTCCGGAAGCCTGCGAGCGCGCCCTGCAAGACTACCGGTCGCTGGGCCTGGCCGAGCCCGAGCGGCGCGAGCAATACGTCGAGCTGATGGGTCGCGGCTACAGCGGAGAGTGGATCTCCCGCATGATGGGCCAGCTGGAGAAACCTCTGGGAGACAGCTCGCTCTCCCAGCGTCAAGAGCTCTTGCAGGAGCTGGAGAAGCTCCCCTCGCTCAAGCAGCACCAGAGCAAGGTGGACAGCTTCGAGCTGGTGGCCGACCGCATAGGAGACGGCCTGGAGTTCGGAGCCGCGCGTCAGGAGGTGCTCGACTTCTTGAGCCATTCCGGCCCGCTGGGCGGTCGGCCGGTCGACTTCCGCGAGCACCGGTTGCACGAGCCCGAGCGCCAGGAGGTCTACCTCAAGAGCCTCAAGCTGGGGATGAGCGCCCTCTACGCCGGCCAGGCGACCGAGACGGTCAGCCAGCCGGCCGGCTCGACTCCCGGCGGCCAACAGTTGGACGCCCTGGGAGAGCTGGTCGTGGATCACACCCAGGCCCTGCAACTGCACAGGAACAAGCTAGCCGCTCTGGCCGCGATGCGTGGTCGGCTGGAGCACGGACAGAGCCTGGAGGCGGCCCGGGACCAGATCAGCGACCTGCTGTCGCGCATGCCGGCCGCTTCCTCCGACGCCATCGAGAGCGCCCTCGCGGCCAGCACGGCGCCCACTCCCGCCCCGGTGCTGGAGCGCTTCAGCCAGTGGCTGGAGCAGGGCCTCTCGCCCCAGGCCGCGGCCCGGGGGCTCAGCCACTTCAGCGAGCAGGGCCGCGAGAGCATTCCGGGCACCGCCCCGGCCTACACCGACCTGATGCGCGGACGCTCCGACCCGGAGGAGGTCGAAGCCATGGCTTCCTCCTTTGCGCGCCTGTTGGGGCGCGGGGTCAGACCCGAAAGGGCGGCCGAGCTTCTGGCTCGCAACCAGGAGGCGGTGGTGGCCGGGCATCTCGACTCGGTGCTGGCGCACGTCGAGCCGGACCGCCCGCTTAACGTGCGCGAGGGCCCGGGCTTCGTCGATTTCGGGAGCGTGAGGGTGCGCACCCGGAAGTAGCTCTCAAAGCCGCTGTCGAAGCACTCGCTCGAGGGTACTCGAATCGTGATGCTCTCTCTGGTGGGCTTCCTGGGCTGGGCCACGGGAGATGCCTCGCCGGCTCTCGACCAGGGCGCAGTTTTCCTCATCCGGGCCTGCTCTTCTTGCTGCGGCGTTTTGGCGGGCCGCGGCGTGATCGCGAGGAGCGCAGACGTCTGCGTGACGAGCACAAAGGCCTCTAATTTAGAAGTCGAACAGTCGTTTCGAAGGCATTCTCCGCCTGCCGCTCTAATTGCCCGCCATGCAGAAGACCGGACGAAACGACGCCTGCCCCTGCGGCAGTGGCCTGAAACACAAGAAATGCTGCCTGGAGAAGGAAACGGCCGCCTCTCCCGAGGTGCACCCCGCTCACGCCGTCGACCGTCAGCTCGTGAAGCGGCTCGGCAAGCTCCTGGACCGAAAACCCGCAAAGTGGGTCGAAGAGCTGGTGGAGGACTATGATGGGGGCTTCGACGCGGACCTCGAGGCCGAGTCGACCTGGTTCTACCCGTACGCCTTCTACCATTACCGCGGGACCCTCGATGCCGACCCGACCCTGCTCGAGGAGCTGCTGGAGCGGAGTAGCTCCCTCACCGGCCCGGAGCTGGAGCTGGCCCGGGCCCAACAGGCGGCCCACGTCTCCACGTGGCAGATGCTCCAAACCAGAAACGAATGCGAGGTGCTGCTGCGCGACATGCTCCTCGGTGAGCAGCGATGGGTCTATGATTTCGGTCTGGTGGAGAGCTTCCGTCCCGGGCTGGCCTTCCTCGGCCGAGTGCTCGAGCTGGCCGGTCAGCACATCTTGATCGGGATGTTCCCCCGTCCCCTCCCTCCGGCTTCAGCCGAGTCGGTCGCCTCAGAGTTCCTGGCTTCTCACAAGCCGCACCGCAAGGTCACCCGCAAGCTTCTGCAAGAGCCTGACTGGGTCATCGAGCTGACCGATTCCTGGCGCGTGGAAGTCGAGGATCTGGACGATCACCCTCTGCCCAGAGTCTTCAATGCAGCCGGGCACGACCTGGTGCTGGTGCGCGACCGATTCGTGTTCGAGCCGGAGGCTCGCGACGAGGTCCGGCAACGATTGGGCCAGCACCCCCGATTCTTCCTGTCCGGCGATCGGGGTCACCTCGAAACGGAGGGTGGCAAGATCGTGGGCAGGTTCGAGTTGCAGGAGCGAGCTCTCATCATGGAAACCGACTCCATCGAGCATGCCGAGGAGATGGAAGCCCTGTTGCAAGGCTGGGCGGTCCCCGGTTGGAAGCGCGCCCGGCGCGACAAGCGTAGCCCCGAGAAGCTCCTCCAAAAGGGGAAGGCGCGACCTGCCAGCCTGCCCCCGCTCCCTCCCGAGGCGCTGGAGGCATTGAGGGCCATGAAGCTTGACTTGATGCAGCGCTGGCTGGACGAAGAGGTGCCCGCCCTGGACGGCTCGACTCCGAGGGAGGCAGCCCGCACTCCCGAGCTCCGGGAGCGGTTGAGGGTCTTAGTCGACGACATCGAGTTCCGAGAGTCAGCTCTTCCCAGCGAGCAGCAAAGCGACATTGATTGGCTGCGCGCGGAGCTGGGCCTTACGAGAGCGCCCGCGCACTGATCGGGGCCTGACGGCAGGGGGCCATTCGCAGTTGAGCCGGGGCCGGGTAACGCGACAAGCTCGCGCAAGATCCGGCGCGAGGGCTGCTCGAACTGAGGACCGTCAGGCCGCGGGAGGCTGCTTTCTCTCCAGGGCTTCCACTCGGGCCTCCATGTGCTCTCTCCAGGCCCGCATCTCGGCATCGCGCTCGAACAACCGGATCAGGTGCTCACCCAGGCTGGCAAAAGTGCCCTTCAAGCTCTGCAGGTCCTCATCCATCAGGCGACCCCTGGCCGCCATCTGGTCCAGGTTTTCGGCCATTCGCTTCTGGTCGTCCGCCATTCGCTTCTGGTCCTCGGTGTTCGCCTTCACGTTGGCTCCAAGCGCTTCCAGGGAGGCCGCAATGAGCGCTATGTCCTTCTTCAGCTTCTCCATCGCTACTGGCCGCAGACTTCGACAAAAACCCCGTGTCACGCCTCTTTTGGGCCGGGCGAGGAGATGTCCCGAAAAGAGGCGAGCAACACGTGCCGTGAAAAATGAGGACGAAGCCTCTCTCCTCAGAGAGCGAGAGTGCGCCCGATGAGAACCGCCAGCACACCCACCAGGCTCTGAAGCAAGAGCGCCACCGCGAAAACAAGATTGCGAGCCATCTGTTGCATGGCTCGGTCCTCTTGTTGCCTCCATCGTAGTGCAATAAGCCCGACCCACAGCAGAGCCACCAGCCTGAGCCAGAAGTGGGAGTGACCAACAAAACCGAGCAAGACTTCGACGCCACCAAATACCCAGAGTACCCCGAGGAACCCGCTCAGACGCATCAACATGCGGTTCTTCCGGCGGGCCCCAAGCGTGAGCAACAGGCCGAGCAAACTCACCCCCAGGAGGACGAAAACGGATAACTGGTGCAAATTCATGCTCAACGTGTCAGATGCTCGGCCGGAGCGGGGACCTCCCAGAATGAGCATTTGCAGCACCCCCATGATGCAGATGCCCATCACCGCATAGAAGGCCAGGTTGTTGGCCATCAAGCGAAAGGCCTTCTCCTCTTGCCGTGGCCATCGAAGCACCTGCACCACCAGCGCCAGGAGAACAACGAGGCCAAACACGGGCGGCACAAAAGCCTCCCGAACCGCCGCCCCGAAGACAGCCAGACCGGTCAGCATCCCCAGCACTGCCGTCAATCCGTCGATCCGTCAGGGCAGTCAGATCACCGGCTCCAAAACTCGAAGTCGTTGCATGACAAGGTTAGCATATCACCCGCGAGCGCCGAGTTCCAATCGCACCTGCCGCGTCCTTTTGTTGGCCAGAGGCCCTCGCGACCGGCCAGACCAGATGATCTGAAAACCGCCTGTCACCGATTTGCCACACAGATGACTTTGCTTTGCAAAGTTTCCATGCTACCCTCCGGGTATGAGCAACACGACATGGAACCTCGCCACCGAATCGAGCGAGGTCAAACGACTCCGTAGCCTCCGACCCGCGAGCCCGTTCTTCGTGGTCATGTTCGGACTGCTGCTGCCGCTTGCGGCCCTGGTCATCGAAGCAGCCGGACATCCCTGCGCCGACGTCTGGTTCGACCCCATCCCCACCCCGGGCCACATGCTGCTGGTGGCCAGCGTGCCGCTGGTCAGCCTGCTCTACCTGCTGGGCCGACCCAACCGCTTCTTCGACCTCCTGGCCGGGGCCGCCACCATGGTGGCCTTCGTCTACTCGCTGCCCTTCCTGCCCCTGGTGCCGCTGGCTGTGTGCGCCATCCCCTTTGCGGGCATCGGCTTTCTGCCCCTCGCCCCGCTCCTCTCGCTGGCCACCATGGCCATTGTCGTGCGCCGGGCCGCCCGCCCCAAAGCCTATGCGCTGGGAATGCTGGGCGCGGGTCTGGCGCTGGTGGCGCTCTGGGTGCCGGCGGCCCTGACCGCTTACTGGATGGATCAGGGCTCCATCGCCTTCCTGCGCCACCTGGGCGACAGGCCAACCATGCTGCGCGCCTGCCACGAAGAGAGGCAATCCAGACCGGTGGCCCTGATCATGCGGCCCTTGCCCTCCATCGGTGTGGAGCGCTCCCGAAGGCTGTACTTCCAGGTGACCGGCAAGCGGGCCGAGCTGGAGCCCCTTCCCTCAAGGACGCGCGGCTTCGACTCCTCCGAGCGCGAGCAACAACCCATCCGACAGACGGCCTCGCGGCTGGACGGGTCCATCGACCCCGACGCCGCCCTGGCCTACACCGAGTGGACCATCGAGCTGGAGAACACGGCTGGCTGGAACAAGGAGGGCGCGATGGAAGTCGCCCTGCCGGCCGGCGCGGTGGTCAGCCGGGCCACCCTCTGGGTGGCCGGCGAGGAGCGCGAGGCGGCCTACGCAAAGGTGGGTGAGGCGCGCCAGGCCTACGAGGCGGTTGTGCAGACCAACCGCGACCCGCTGCTGGTCACCACGGCCGGTCCGGGACGGATCGAGGCGCTCTGCTTCCCCATCCCTCCCCACGGCAAGATGAAGTTCAAGCTGGGCATCACCTCCCCGCTCACCCTCGTGAGCGAGCGCGAGGCGGTGCTGGAGACTCCCCGCATCGTGCACTCCAACTTCCAGTCCCTCAGCACGGTGGACGCCTACTTCGAGTCGCGCACCCTGCTGTCGGCGCCCGGGCTCGACCCCGGGCGCGCCCTGAAGGGCCCCGTCCAGCTGCCCACCCGCATCAGCGCCCAGCGCAATCGGCAGGTCACCACGGTGTGGGCCCCCCTGGGCAAGCAATTCGTGCAGGCTCGCCTGCAGACCACCACTCCCCCCGAGCGTATCGCCCTGGTGCTGGATACCTCGGCCGGAATGGCCCGCCACTGGCCCCAGGTGGGCAAGGCGGTGCAAGCCCTCAAGCCGGATCGCATCTTCTATCCCAGTGACCGGGGCGCCGAGGAGACCACGAGCATTCGTGAAATCAACCCGGAAGGCGGCAAGGACAACCTGCCCCCCCTCATGCGAGCGCTGGAGCACTACCAGACCGTGGTCTGGCTGCACGCCGACCAGCCCTACGCCGGCGACAGCCTGACCGGGCTGCAGCAGATGCTCGAGCGCAGTCCGCGCGACCTTGTCGAGGTCTCGCTCGACGGCGGACTCGATGCCGTGCTGGCCGAGCTGCAGCTGCCGGGTCTGCGCACCCTGGCCCGCACCGGCGACGACCTGGCCGCCGATCTGGGACGGCTGCGCCAGCCCCGGCTCGAGTACCGTCTCGAGCGCGTGAGCAAGCAGCCGGAGGGGCAGGAGACCTCCTCTCACCTGGCTCGCCTCTGGGCCTGGCAAGAGTATGGCCGGCTCTGGCCGCGACCCGAGGCTACCCGGCTGGCCCTGGAGCAGCGACTGATCACCCCCAGCACCGGCGCGGTGGTGCTGGAGACGAAGGAGCAGTACAAGAACGCCGGTCTTGAGCCAGTGGACGAATCCACCGTGCCCACCGTGCCCGAGCCGGGCACGATGGCCCTGCTGGGCGCGGCCGCAGCCGCGGCGCTGGCCCGTCGGAGGAAGGCGGCATGAGGCTCGCGCTGGCCAACCGGGTCTGTTTGCTGCGCGGTCAGGGGGCCCTGTGCCTGGCCCTGCTGCTGGCCGCCTTCTGGCCACTCTACGGCTGGTATGCCGGCCGCCTGGGGGACGGGTCGGAGGAGCCCTGGGCGCTGGCACTGCTGCCCCTGGTGGCCTGCCTGGGACGGCCGCCGGAGCGACTGGACCTTCGCTGGACAGCGGGGATGCTCTCTCTCTATGCCCTGGCCTACCCCTTCGCACCCAGCCTGGTTCGGGCCGGACTGGCCGCCCTGGCGCTGGCCGCCTTCCTGAGCGCTTGGCGCCAGGCGCGGGGGATCGACCCGGGCCTGGCCGGCCTGCTGGTGCTGTCGCTGCCGGCCCTGACCACGCTCTCGTTCTACCTGGGCTACCCCTTGCGCGCCTTCTGCGCCTCGCTGGCGGCCCTGCTGCTGGGGGTCGAGGCCGAAGGGGCGGCCCTGCGCTTCGAGGGCGGACTGGTCTCTGTCGATGCCCCCTGCAGCGGCCTTCGCATGCTCTGGGTGGGTCTCTTGCTGGTCTTTCTGCTGGGGGTGCTGCGCCGCTGGAGCCTGCGCACCACGCTGCTCTGGACCGGCCTGACCGCCCTTCTGCTGCTGGCCGGCAACGTGGTCCGCATCGGCAGCCTGTTCTTCCTGGAGACCGGCCTGGTCCAGGCCCCCGGCTGGTTCCACGAGGGCGTGGGCGTTGTGGTCTTCGCAGGGGTGGCCCTGGCGGTGGCCCGTTGGGCTCCGGGGGCCTGCGTTGTTGTCAGGCCCCAGGCCCTGGAGCGAGGCGGGGGAGCCTTTCTGCTGGCCGCCTGCCTGGCTGCTCTGGCGCCGCTTGCGCCCTCCCCGGCCCCAGCCGTGCCAGCGGTGGACTTCCCCGGCTGGTGGAAGAGCTTTGAAGGCCGCCCCCTGCGACAGCTGACCGTTTCCGAGCAGGAGCAACGCTTCTTCCCCGGCCATGTAGGGCGCTTCAGCGACGGCCGGCGCGAGATCGTGCTGCGCTTTTTTGGCGAGCGCACGCGCAAGCTGCATTCCAGCGCCGACTGCCTGCGCGGGCTGGGCTACCAGGTCACCCCTCTGCCCCTGGTGCGCGGGCCCGAGGGCGAGCTCTGGAGCTCCTTCGAGGCTACCCGGGGCAGCGAGCGGCTGCGCTTGCGCGAGCGCATCTTCGGCCCCGAGGGCAGCTGGCCGGACATCTCTCAGTGGTACTGGAACGCCGGCGACGGCCCCTGGTGGGCGGTCACGGTGTGTGAGGGAAAAGCTTACTGACGTCGAGTCGTTCTGGAGCTAAACTGCCTCCATGAGCAGCATTCAGAAAGCCGGACGATTCATCGTCATGCTGTGGGGCGCCCCCGCGGCCGGAAAGACCACCGTGGCTCGCAGCCTGCTGAGAGAGCTGCGTCGGCGGCGCGGGCTGATGCTACCCCACCTGTCCACCGACCAGCTCAACCGAGCCATCCTGGGCGAGGACTTCGTGGGCGACGTGCGGGAGGCGCTCTACGACGGGCTGATCGCCATGGCCGGCAACATCCTGGGCGCCGGAGGGGGCGTGCTGCTGGACGGAACCTTCCTCTACCCCGAGATGCGCGAGCGCATCCGCAACCTGGCCCGTGAGCGCCGGGCGGTGCTGGTCTCGGTGCAGGTGGCCTGCACGCTGAGCACCCGCCGCCAGCGCAACGCCCAGCGGCCGGACGCCGAGCGAGTGCCCGAGGCCTGGCTCGAGCGAGCCCACTATCGAGCCATGGCCGGCCGCTTCCATGGCGACCTGGTGCTTGATACCGAAACCCTCTCGACCGAGGAGGCGGTGGAGAAGATCCTGGAGCTGATGAGCTGGCGCCTGGAGCGGGGCAATCGCTTCCCCGCCCTCATCCGCCAGGTCATGCCCGGAAAGACTTACTGCGCCGGGCTCTGACGAGAGGCCATCGCTTCGCGCAGCTCGCGCTCGGAGGGGAAGCCTTCGGGGCCTTTCTCGGCCAGCTTCTGGCCGTCAATCCAGACGGTGAGCTCGCCCACGTTGCCCGGGGTCAGGGCGGCCTGCGGCAGGCCGAACTCCTTGCTCAGGAACGCCGCCACCCGGACGGCGTGAGGCTTGTAGTTTCAAGACGTGCAGTAACGAATCTCGACATTCATAAGGAGAGGGTTTCCCGTGCTCGGCCCGGTTCCTTCACGGATGCACGGCCAGTCCGAAGGGGGCCGACAGTGGCTGAGGGGTGGTGGAGTATTGCAGCACCCCGGTGCGTCCGTCCAGCACCGCCACCGTGCCCCCTTCCCGGCAGGCCACGTAGAGCAGTGAGCCGTCGCGCGAGAAGGCGAGGCCCACCGGACCCGCGCCCACCTCGGGGGTGGAGAGCAGGGTGGGCCCGTTGCTGTCGAGCAGGGCCACCTGGTTGGTGCCGTTCAAACTGACCGCCACCCGATTGCCGTGCACCGCCACCTTACGCGGCGAGGTGCCCACCCGCAGGCGCCCGGCCGGCTTGAGGTCGGGATAGGTCAGCACGGACAGATCGCCCGAGCCCGAGTTGACCACATAGACCCGGTTGGCATCCACCGCGATGGAGGTGGGCTTGGAGCCCACCGGAGCCGAGCCCAGCACGGTTCCGGTGGCGGCATCCAGGCGGCAAAGGATGCCATTGTCTCCGGCCACCAGGAAGCTCTGGTCCACCACCGCTACCGCCTGGGGCTGTCCGCAGGGCACCTCGAAGAGCTTGCGCTCCTGGTGCGTGGCCGTGTCCAGCACCAGCAGGCCGGGCGTGGGGCTCATCAAAGTGGCGGCCAGATAGCGGTTGGAGACGGCCAGGTCGGTGACGATGGAGTCGGAGGTGGAGATCGACCCCGCGGGCTTGAGCACGGCCGGATCGAAAAAGCGGATGCACTGGTCGCTGCAGGCCGCATACAGGCGCTTGCCATCGGGACGAAAGGCGAGCCAGACTGGCTGGAAGCGAAGAGGCTGGTATCCCGTGAAGGGCGGGTTCTCGGGCGGAAGGAGCATGAAGGAGTTGAGCGCGGCGGTGACCGGTGTCTGTTTGCCAAAGTCGACCGGCGAGAGCTCTCCCCGCTCCAGGAGAAGGTCACGCCACTCGTTGACCACAGCAGCCGGGTAGCTGAGGGTGGTGCCAGGGGAGCTGTTGGGGTCGAGGAACGGACCGGGGTCGGGCCCACCCTGCTGGCACTGGTTGAGCGCCACATAGACGGTATCCATTCCGAGCGGGGTCAGGCCCCACATGGTCGTGCCGGCCGGAGTGAGCACCAGGCAGGCTGCCGAGGGAGCCGATTCGCTCAGGTGCACGGTTGCGCGCGCCTGAGCGCCGTCCTTGCTGGTGCTCACCTGGTAGATGCCGCTCATCAGGCCGGTGAACTTGAATGAGCCCCCGGCATCGGTGGTAGTCACCTTGCTGGTGCCTTCGAGGCGCACTTCGGCCCCCGCCACCGGCTTGAAGGGAGCCTCGGCGGTGGTGACCCGGCTGATCACGATCCCCTGCAGATCGAGCTTTCCGGTCGGGAGATCGGGGGCCGGCTCGGTGGTCCGTCCGACCACGACCTGGGTCAGGAAGAGCAGCAGCAGAGCCAGTCGTCGCATCCTCCCATGTTCGCTATCGACAACTGTGCTCCCCGGAGCCTCCAGAAATTGTTGGTTGACGACTCGCCGGGGGCCGGGTTAACCTGAGCGAGCAGTCGTATCGGCTGCCTATCTTTCAAGAAGGAGACGCCCCAATGATCTTCATTTGCTACGCAAAGATGGCCTGGTTGAACGACACCGGCTACGGCGTCTCCCTCCTGCAGCGAACCCCGAGCCGCCGACAGTCCTAGCGCTTTCCGCGCCTTCTTCAACAGCAAGACCTTCCTCGGGAGCTTCGTGTCATGCATTCATTGAACTATTCTCAAATTCCGGGCTTTTTACGAGCCCATCCCGCCTTCGGGCGGGTCTTCTTTGCCGACGCTCTCAGCCAGCTCGGCCACGGATTGCTGCTCATCGCCTTCCCGGTGCTGATCCACCAGGCCACCCACGACGTCACCCTGACGGGCCTGGCCTTCAGCGGCGAGATTCTGGCCTTCGCCCTGCTCAGCCCGTTCGCGGGCTACTGGGCCGACCGGCTGGAGCAGAAGGCGCTGATGGTGGCGGCCAACATCGCTCGGGTGACAATCCTGCTGGCCCTCCTCGGAGTGCTGGCAGCCCGGGCCCCCTTCTGGGTCTGCCTGCTGCTCTCCATGCTGCTGGGCGCCTCGGCGGCGCTCTTTCTCCCTGCAAGAGCCGCCTTTCTGAGGCGGCTCTTGCAGGGCGAGGAATTGCTGCAGGCGGTCGCCCTGGAGGGCACCATGGGATTCTTGATCCGGGTGGTCTCGCCGGCCATCATCGGCCTCTTGCTGGTGGCCTTTCCGGTGACGGTGGCCATCTGGATCGACATCCTGCTCTACCTGGTCTCCACGGCCATGCTCTTGCCGGGCTGGGTGACCGGTCCGCGGGTAGCCCCTGAAAAGGGCGCCGAGCGGCCCGGCGCCTGGCGCGAGGGGTGGCGGACCATCCTGGGCACGGGCGAGTTGCGCTCGCTGTTCTTGCTGGACGTCATCATCTCGCTGATCGGCATGGCGGCCTGGTCGACCACGGTGGCCTTCATCGTGGTGGCTCTCAAGCTGCCCGACGCTTACGTCGGCTGGCTGCAGGCCGCCACCGGCCTGGCTGGCGCGGTGGGCACCCGCATGGGCACGCGCTTTGGTCCGCGCCGGAGCACCTACCTGGGACTGCTGGCCACCATCACGGTCAGTTACCTTTTGGTGCCTCTGGCCACGACCATGCCCGCGCTGGTGGCCATCTGGCTGGCGCGCGGACTGGCCATCGGGGTCTTCGTGGTGCTGTTCAGCCAGCAGATCGCCCGGCTGACCCCGCCCGAGAAGATGGGTCGCGTGCAAGCCGCCTGGGATATGGCGGTCTGCGTGTCCGCCTTCCTGGGCTCGGCGGCCACGGTCTGGCTGCTGCGTGAGCTTGGTCCGGCCGGCTCGTTCGCCCTCTTCGGAGTGCTGATGCTGCTGGTCACGGCCGCCTGGTGGGCCCTGCGCGCCGACGCCCCCCGCCGGGCTGTTACGGCCTGAGTCTCTGGTCTTCGACCTGAACGCGGGTCTGAGCTTCGTGCTCGGACCCGCGTTCATCAAACGGTAAGATCGCGGCAAGCTCCCGGCAAGGGTTTGGCAGCATCCGGTTCATAAGCCGATGCCACCATGGAGCCATGACCAGAATGCCCTTTCATCGACGACTCCGCAAAGAGCGCAGCCTGCGAGGCTGGAGCCAGGCCGAGCTGGCCCGACGCAGCCTGATCAGCCGCTCGCAAGTCTCCCATTTTGAGCTGGGAAGCCGCCGCCCCGGCTCGAAAGTTCTGGCGCGACTGGCCTCGGCTCTGGGCCTGACACCCGCCGACCTCCTGGGTGACTCGCCTTGCGAGCCCAATCCCCGCGGCTGGCCTGCCTGGCAGAACACCGCCCTGTGGGAGCGGTTCGCCCCTCGGCCTCGCCGCTACCGTCTTGATCGCGAGCGCGACAACTGGGTGCGACTGCGCGCCGCCCGCAAGAGCTACCCGTTGCTCTACAGCGTCCACCTGGCCAGGGCGATCGAGCTTCACGGCCGCCCGGCCCTGTCCGAGCTCTTGCACTTTGCCTGCTGCGACTCGGGCCTGGAGATGCTGGCCTGGTTGCGCATCCTCGGATGGGCCATGATCTCCTACGTCAGCCTGGCACGCCCGGGTTGGCGCCACCTCCCCGTGATCGAAGACCCCTCGGGGCACGTGGTGGGCGATCGCATCTGGCTCGTGCTCGTGTTCGAGAAGCCTTTCCTGTGCGCTCTGTTTCCGCAAGTTCGCGTGCAGACCGTCGGCTCGCCCTTTCGCATGGACCTTCTCGCCTGCCTGCGCGTGGACAACCGGTTGATCTGGGTCAACGTCGAGATCGACGGCCCCTTCCACAACGAGGCCTACGACCGAAAGCGCCAGGCCCTGATAGGTCTGCCTCGGGTCACTCTGACCGAGAAAGACGTCTGCGCATCCGATTTCAAGCAACGTTTGCTGGAAAAACTGGCGCGGGCGGCGGGAATCCAGAACGCCGCTTGAGGCTGCGCAGGTCAACCGCACCCCTCGAGCACCAGTTCGATTGCGCCGCAGAGTTGGGTGCGCATGCGCACACAGGTCAACCGCACCCCCGAGCACGAGTTCGATTGCGCCGCAGAGTTGGGTGCGCATGCGCACCCAGGTCAACCGCACCCGTCGAGCACCAGTTCGCCTGCGCCAGGGACCTGAGTCAACCACGCACGCGCGAGCACCTGCGCGGTCGGGAAGGAAGGCTCTCAGCCCGATCCCGAAAGACGCAAAGGTGAGCGAGAACCCATTGGCGCGCCTGTTTGACGAGCTGCGCGGGGAAGGAAAGCTGGATTCGCGGGGCCACTTCACGCTGGATGTGGCCAGGGCGCTGGAGAAGATGCGCCAGTTCCAGCTTCGCGACCCCCGGTTGTACGTGCTCAACCTGGTGGCCGCGGCGGTGGCCAACGGGGCCAGCTTCGTGCGCACGAGCTCGACTCCCGACAGCTTCAGCCTGGAATCGGATGGGCGTGGGTATGCCTTCGAAGACCTGGCCGAGCTGTTCAGCTCGCCCTTCATCGCCAACGCGCCCGAGCGCCGGGCCACCCAGGAGCTGGCCATCGGGCTGTTTGGCACTCGCGGCCTGACCGTGCAGCAGGTTTTGCTCGAAACCTGGCAGGGCGAGGTAGGAGCTCGCCTGGCCATCGTGGAGGGGCGTCTGGAGATCGCCCGGCTCACCCAGAACCCTCTGCCCGAGGGGCTGCACGTGCGGCTGAGCGTACGCGAGAAGTCCAGCCTGCTCGACTCGGCCTACGGCCTGCTGGGCAAGGTGCGGAAGGTCAAGTCCCTCACCCAGGAGAGCGAATACGTCCGAGGGCTCTGTGCCTTCTCGCCGGTGCCCATCACGCTCAACTCTGAGCAGGTCAACCAGCCCATCCCGGGCGGGGGAGCCGTGGTGGCCAGCCAGATCACCGGCCCCGAGGGCCGCAGCCTTCCGCTCTCGGCCCTGCTGGGCGAGAAGGTCGTGAGCCGCGGCCAGGGGCCCTACGCCGCCTGCCTGGTACTGGAGAACCGTACCCTGCCTGGCGACGCGCTGACCGTGGTGGTCAACGGCGTGAGCTTCTCCGAGTTCAAAGAGGTGCCCGCCTACCCCAACGCCCGGGTGGTGGTGCACGCTTCTCATCTCAAGAAGGACTTCTCCCAGTCGAGCCTGGTGCTCGACGAGGAGTTCCGGCGGATGCTGGAGTGGATCAACTGCCAGCTCGACGAGCTGGCGGCCGAGCTCTTAACCCGCCATCCCGAGCACGAGAAGCTGGTGCTCCCCTCACTGTCCCTGCGCCTGCGCGAGCGCATGCCCAACCAGCGGCCCACCCGCAAGGCCGGTCTGGAGCTGGCCAGCCAGCTGAGGCACTGGAAGCTCTTTCGCCTGGCCCGAGGCGAAGCCGTTAGCCTGGAGGCGCTGGCCCGCCAGTACATGATTCACGGTTATCTGCCCTTCACCCAGCACGAGCTGCCACCGGTCATCTCCCCGTTGCTCGAGGACGGCAGCGCCATCCTGCACGTCTCCCGCGACCGCGCCGACCTGCTGGCCGCCTTTTTTCCCCAGGGCCTGCTCGAATTGGCGCCCCACCGCAACCGCCTGGATAAGCTCCAGGTGCCCTCCCAACTGGCCCAGGTGCCTCGCCTGCCGGGGGCCGACTACCTGGTGCGCCGCATCAGCGAGCCCAGCAGCCTGGAGGTGGGCGTCCCGGCCGCCTTTCCGCGCGCCGAAGTGCAGTATACCCTGCGCCAGGATGGCAAGCCCACCCGTCCCACCGTCAACGAATGGAATGAATGGCTGCCCAACGGGCTGGTTATCATCGCCGACGCCCGCCAGCGCTCGGATGACCCCGAGAACGAGCAGCCCAAGTTCAGCCTGAGCCGCGTGGAGACAGCCGTCTGCGGCATGCTGGGGGAGCTCATCGAGGCCTTGCTCTGGGACTATCCGCCCGAGGAGCCGGTGCGCGGCTGGGCCGCCGCCCATTTGCTGGAGTACTTCTGGGTGGCCGCCCAGCACGTGCGCCAGCCTCCCGCCGCCTTCTACCTCAACCTCCCCGACGAGGAGGTCAACCGCAAGCTCAAGTTCTTCGACCTGCGCCAGCTGGCCCGCTCGCCTCTCCTGCTCACCAGCAGCGGCGAATTGCGCTCGGTGGAGTGGGTGTTTCACCATCCCCTCCCGGCCGAGGTGGTCGGGGAAGACCTGCCCGAGCTCCCCCTGGAGGGCCCCGAGCGTCTGCTCGTGAGAAAGCGCGAGAAGGAGATTCTCGAAGCCTTCCTCAGCCGGGTGCTCTGAAAAACTTTGCCATCTTGTTTCAAACTTTCTTCATGCCCGGTTGCTATTTTGGAGTATGCTCATTCAGCCGACAGGTTTCGTGCATTCTCCGGCCTGGCGCCCTCAGGCCGCCCCGGTTGCGAGCGTGGGCAGCACGCTGCCGGCTGATACTGCCCAGATCAGCGCGCCCACTCCGACTCCCCCGCTGAATCTGGCCGCCCAGGCCGTCAGCGCCGCCGCCCAGGCAGCCCCGGTTCCGGCCGCCGCCAGGCCGGCCCTGGAGGAGCTGCGCTCGGCGGCCGAACGGCTGCAGCAAAAGGGGGTCAAGCTCGAGCATCGACCCAGGGTTCTGTTCTTCACGCTCGACTATCGTGAGAGCACTCCCGACAAAGTCGCCAAACTGAGCGACAAAGCCGAGCGCGTCCGCTTGCAGCGAGCGAGCTTCAGCGCACCCATCTCGCTCAAGAAGAGTGAAGACCTCTTGCTGCTGGACGCCTTCTACGGCAAGGGGGACGTGAGCGGGCTTGAGCGCCCGCATCAGGCGGCCGCCCTGCTGGCTCTGGAGACGGCCTACCCGGGCAAGCTTGACGCCTACCACAGCTACCTCGACCAGAGTCTCAGAGTCACTCTAGGCCAGAATTCTGTGCTCAGCCTGGACGAGGCGCTGGCCCTGGCCTATCTCGAAGGGCACGTGGCCTCCCCTGAGGGCCTGAATCGGCCCGAACATGCCGAGTGCCTGCATCGACTCGAGCGGGCCGGATTCGACCTCAACAAGAAGACCCTGGCGGCCTATCGCGATGCTGGCTACAGCTACAGCAAAACCCCCGTCTATCAGGACGGCCAGGTTCTGGCCGAGTTCGACGGCACCCGGCTGGCCAACATCCCCAGAGCACTGGAGGAGACTCACGAGATGAGCCGCGTCTGGCGCCAGCTCTCCTCCACCATGGGCGAGCAGGCGCCCGCCGCCCTGGCTGCTGTGCGTGGAGAGGCGGCCCGGCGCTTCGACCTGCAGAGCCGGGTGCAGCTGGCCCGCAAGGTCTTCGCCCGGCCCGAGCGCGCCAGCGAGGTCTACGACGCCGCCTGTCGATACGCCTCGGACGCCAGCCAGTTGCAGGACTGGGTCGCCCTGGCTCGTCAGCTGGCCCCTCTGGTCAGAGAGGGCGACCTGGCCCATGCGTTGGGCCAGCTTAAGACCCTGGTCAGCGAGGGTCAGGTGCCCCCCCAGAGCACGGTCAAGCCGTTCGAGGTCTTTCTCCGGCAGACTCATTCCCCCGAGTTGGCGGCTCACTGCCTGAACGGTCTGGCCGCCCATCCCGAACAGCCCGAGTCACCCGAGCGCTTCTACCCACCCCTGCTCAAGGCTTGCCAGAATGAGCCCCGACAAGCCGCGGCGGCATTCCACACGCTGGCCTCGGCCGGGCGGCTCGAGCAAGACCAGAGCCTGCTCGAGAGCATGCTGGCCAGCGTGCGCCACCCCTCCACGGCCATCGAGGCCTATCCAGCGATGGCCGGCGTCCCCGACGAGCAGCGCGGTCTCTACCTCGAGCTGTGGAAGCAGGCCCCGGGCTGCTCGATGAAAGAAGCCTGGCAGGCGGTCTCCCGCACCGACGAGCAGGTGACCCTCGTGCGTGCCGGGGCCTGGAGCAGGGGGGTTAAGCTGCTCTTCGAGCAACAAAAGGGTCGGGACATCGACCATTTCAGCCGGCTGCTGGCCCGGCTCCCGGATGGGCCTGATCTGGCCCAGCGAGCCGACCTGCTCGAGCGCGTGGTGCGCGGCTCCAAGGGGTCGCTCCATACGACCGAGGCCGTCTGGAAGGACTTTCAGTCCAGCTCTGACATCGACACGGCCGTGCGTTTCTATGAGGCAACCGGGCGCCAGGACGAGGCGGCCCGCGCGGCGGAGATCCTCACCCGCACGGACCTTTCCGGCGCTCACCCTTACGAGGCCTGCCGAGACTCTCTAGCAATGCTCATCGGAGCTCTGGGTGGCAAGGTGACCGAGGGCCTGGAGGCCTATCGCCACCTGCTGGCCGTGTGCGGCGACGACCTGCTGGCCACGGCCCGCGACTACGCCAGCCTGATCAGGGCCTGCGGTCAGGATGGCCAGGCCCGGATCGCCCTGGGCGCCTCCCGCAACAGCCCGCCCCGGGCCGACAGCGAAACCACGGCTGAGAGCCTGGCCCTGGCGCTGCAGGTCCACGGCGACCTGGCGAAGGCCCGCCCCCTGTGGGAGTCTCTGGAGCGCGTCGACAAGACCTATCCTCGCGAGCAGCGCGTGAAGAACGTGGAGACCGTTCTCAAGTCGAGCAAGAAGGAGCGCTACGGGGAGGTGCTGGCGCTCATGGAGCGGGTCCGGCTCGATGACAGGGGACGCGAGCTGACCGGAAAGCTCCTGGCCGAGAACCGCTCCGACTGCCTGGCCTTGATCGAGCAGCTGACCCCTCCCGGACCGCAGCGCGAGCCTCTGGTGAAGGCCTGGGAAAGGTTGACAGGGCGCTGCCACAACCTGCCGGAGATCCTGCAGACGATGGCCCCCCACTGCCAGAAAGCGGACTTCGGCCAGTTGGTAGAGGCAGCCGTCCAGCTGGGGACTGACGCGGACGCAGCCCGGCTCGAGCAGGTGCTGGCCGCCCGCCAGCCAGGAGAGGACCTGCGTCCGCTGGCCAGTCTGCTGCGCCATACCGGCGAGGGCTTCCAGGCCCGCCGGCAGGCGCTGCAAGAGGGCACGGTGGAGGGCCGCGGGTTGGAGGGCAACACCCGCTGGTTTGTCAGCGCGCTTGAGCGATCCGACCTGAAGACGGCCGAAGCGGCCTGGGAGATGGTGCGCCGCCCGGTGGGGGGAGAGTCCACCGCTGAGCGCCAGGCGGCCTTCGACAGGCTCTCCGGCGGGCGTCCTCACGAGGTCAGCCTGCAGGCCTGGCAGGTGGTCACGCGCTGGATGCAGCCCGGTGAGACCCTGACGGAATCGGTGGAGGCGGCACTGGCCATCCGAGCCAGGCTGTCCGAGTCCCGACTCGGCGACGGACGCTGGGCTGAGCTTCTGGGAGCGATCCGCCACCGCCAGATGAGCGGGGAGCTCGAGCACCTGCCTCTTTCCAGAGTGGTCGAGCGAGTCGAGAGGGCCATCGCAGCGGCCAGTTCGGAAGCCCTGCTCGACAGCAAGAAGAGGTTGAGCCTGGAGGCAGTCCTGGCCAGTCTGTGTGAGCAGGTAGCCGGAGGCCAGGGAATCCAGACCGGCGAGCACCACGTCGTGGTCGGAGGGGTCCGGGTGGCCACGCGGTAGACCGCTTTCCGTTCCGCGGTATAAGGTAGCTATGACGCAGGTTGGAGGCCGGACCCCGGAGCGCTCGTCTCCCTCGCCCTCCGTGAGCTCCGTAGCCTCGAGCGCGAGCCGCAGCGCCACGATTTCCAGCCGCAGTGAGTCGAGCCGCACGGAGAAGCCGGGCGAGAAAAAGCCCGAGGATTCCAGGGACAACAAAGAGTCCAAGGACAAGAAAGAATCCCGGGAATCGAAAGAGAAGGACAAGGGCCCCGAGGCCGATGATCCCGACGATACCCGGCAGGAGCGCCAGGAGAAGCAGAAGCTGCGCGAGGGCAAGGCGGCTGCGCGAGCCAATCAGGCCCTGCGAGATACCTGGGAGAAGCTCTCCACGGGCCCGGGCCGCAAGTTACAGGCCAGCGAGATCCGACGAGAGGTCGAGGTGCGGCTGGCCTCCGAGGACGTGGACGTGGCCGAGATCGCTGATCTGTCCCAGCAGGCTGCAGAAGCGGGCCTGGGCGAGCTGACCCAGCGCCTGGAGACGGTTTGGGAGAAGACCGTGCCCGCCCCCGCGCTCAAAGGCGAGTCCACCCTGGCCCGCACCGACATGGAGTCACGCTGGGCTGCCTTCCTGGGCGAATCCGATCAGCTCCCCAGCGAGCCTCGCTCCCCCCTGGTGGACCTGGCCGGCAAGGCCATCCACCAGCCCGGCGTACTGGGCATGCTGGCCCGCTCGGTCTCGGGCCCGCTGGAGCAGGGCCCGGGCATCAGCGCCCGTCTGGGCAGCCTGGTGCACGAGCTGGCCCGTCGGCTGGAGGAGGAAGAGCAGTCCAACTACCCTCTCCCGCGCCCCTCCCCGCTGGCTCCCCGGGCCGAGGGCCTGGCCCGGGATGCGACCGAGCGCCTCAAGCAGGGCGCCCTGGATTCGCTCAAGCGCAAGCAAGTCGACGAGAAGGAACGCAAGCAGTCGGAGCTCTCGAGGCAGGAAAAGGGTCAGAGCAAGACTGCTGGCCAGGTGAGCGCTCGGCAGCGCGATGACAGTCGCCCTCGGGAATCCACCGGGCAGGTAGGCGGGCAGCACCGCGAAGACAGTCGCCCTCGCGAATCCACCGCTCAACAGCGCGAAGACAGTCGCCCTCGCGAATCCACCGCTCAACAGCGCGAAGACAGTCGCCCTCGCGAATCCACCGCTCAACAGCGCGATGACAGTCGCCCTCGCGAATCCACCGGTCAGAAGCGCGACGACAGCCACCCTCGCGAATCCACCGCTCAGCAGCGCGACGACAGCCACCCTCGCGAATCCACCGGTCAGGTAGGCGGGCAGAAGCGCGAGGAGACCCGTCCGCGCGAGGGTACCCCCCGGCCTGAGCCGCCGCCCATGCCCGGCACCGAGCTGGTGCGCGAGGCTGCTCAGAAAATCTCTGCGGGGCGAGTGGGGAGCGAGCCCAGGCCCCAGGAAAGCTCCTCCACCGGAGGAGGTCCAAAACGCGAGGAACCGCGCCAATCTGAGACCGGTCAACTGGGATCCGCTCCCCGGCCCGAGCCGATGCCCACTCCGCCGACCGGCCAGGTCGGCGGGCAGAAGCGCGAAGACAATCGCCCTCGCGAATCCACCGGTCAGCTGAGCGGGCGCAAGCTCGAAGACAGTCGCCCTCGCGAATCCACCGGTCAGGTGAGCGGGCAGAAGCTCGAAGACATTCGCCCTCGAGAATCCACCGGCCAGATGAGCAGTCAGATGCTCGAAGACATTCGCCCTCGGGAATCCACCGCTCAGCTGGGCGGGCAGAAACGCGACGACAGTCGCCCTCGGGAATCCACCGGCCAGTTGAGCAGTCAGAAGCTCGAAGACATTCGCCCTCGGGAATCCACCGGTCAGCTGGGCGGGCAGAAGCTCGAAGACATTCGCCCTCGGGAATCCACCGGTCAGCTGGGCGGGCAGAAACGCGACGACAGTCGCCCTCGCGAATCCACCGGTCAGGTAGGCGGGCAGCAGCGCGAAGACAATCGCCCTCGGGAGTCCACCGGCCAGGTGGGCGGGCGCGAGTCAGCTCCCCGGCCCGCGCCGGCGCCCACCCCGCCCATCGGCCAGATCGGCGGGAAGAAGCAGGAGGAGGTCCGACCTGCGCGTCAGTCCTCCGCAACTCCCGCTCCCCATTCCGAGGGAAAGCTGACGATTCAGACAGCTGAGGCCCCCCGGCCTCAGTCTTCCAAGCTCGAGGCGCCTCCCGCCAGGGCCCCTCGCCCCGTCGAGGCCACCTTGATTGAGACGCGACCTGGCCGCCCCGAGCCCGTCCGCGAGCTGCGCCAGACCCTCTCGGAGGTGCGCCCCGAGCCCGTCCGCGAAGTGCGCCAGGCCCTGCAGGAGGCGCGCCCCGAGCCCGTCCGCGAGGTGCGCCAGACCCTCCCGGAGGTGCGCCCCGAGCCCGTCCGCGAGCTGCGCCAGACCCTCTCGGAGGCGCGCCCCGAGCCCGTCCGCGAGGTGCGCCAGGCCCTGCAGGAGGCGCGTCCCGAGGCCGTCCGCGAGGTGCGCCAGGCCCTCCAGGAGGCGCGCCCCGAGCCCGTCCGCGAGGTGCGCCAGGCCCTCCAGGAGGTCCGTTCCGAGCCCGTCCGCGAGGTGCGCCAGGCCCTGCAGGAGGCGCGCTCCGAGCCCGTCCGCGAGGTGCGCCAGGCCCTCTCGGAGGTCCGTTCCGAGCCCGTCCGCGAAGTGCGCCAGGCCCTGCAGGAGGCGCGCCCCGAGCCCGTCCGCGAAGTGCGCCAGGCCCTGCAGGAGGCGCATCCCGAGCCCGTCCGCGAAGTGCGCCAGGCCCTCCAGGAGACGCGCCCCGAGCCCGTCCGCGAAGTGCGCCGGGCTCTGCAGGACGTGCGTCCCGAGCCCGTCGGCGATGTCCCCCACAACCTGACGAAGGCTTTGAACCCCGAGCAGGTGCGCCCAGCCCTCCATGAGGAACGCGAAGCCCAGGCAACTCAGCCGATCCGTCAGACAACGGAACAGGTCGAGCCTGCAGCCGAAGGCATTCGGCCGACCACCACCCCCCGGCGGCGCACCGAGCCAGAGCGCCAGGCAAGCCCCGAACCACCTTCCATGGGCTCGGAGGAGGCCGCTGCTCAGGGCGTTCCCCCGCGGGAGAGCCCCCGCCCCCCTGCCGGCGCCCCGATCGAGGCCGTGCAGGCCATCGGACTCGAGCCCCGCCGGACGACGCTGACCGAGCTGGCTCAGGAGGTTCGCCAGAAGCAACAGTCGACCCCGTTCTACAAATCCACCCCTCGGCCGCCCCAGATGCCTGCCTACGGTCCCGAGCTCGAGAGCGGCGAGGCTGAAGAGCCTGTCCTGGGGCTGCAGGTGGGCGCCTACCGCGAAACCGAGATGCGCCGCCTCGAGCTGCGGCTCGGTCACCTCGAGGAGACCGAGGAGCATCGCGAGGGCCGGCGCGAGGACGGTGAGGAGCAAGAGAGGCAGCGCCGTGAGGAGGAAGAGCGTCAGGAAAGACAGGAGGCCGAAGAGGAGGGAGCCGACGCGGACGAGGATGAGGATTGCGATCCGGAGCCAGAATTCGCCCTGCCGGGCGAGGCGCCCGGGAGCGATGCTTCGCCGCCCGAGCTCGGTGGCCTGAACCTCGGGAGCGAGACCCACTCTCTCACCCTGGACGGCCTTCAAGCCGGGGGCGGGCCCGACCTGGCTGACCTCGGAGCAGGCTCCGATGACCTCGCCGGGCTCGCTCCTGGAGGAATCAACCAGACGAGCGCCCGGTCGGGAGAAGCCGACTACCTGCTGGCGGCCACGGCCGGGCTGGCTCCCCTGCAGGCCCGCCGGGTCACCGCGCTGATCACCGAGTACCGCTTCACGGCACTGGAAGCCCGCCAGGCGGTGCAGTTGGGACTGGCTCCCGAGCAGTCAGGCCTGACCCCGGACGAGGCCCGCCGGGCGGTTGCGCTCTGCCTGCGCTCCGGCCTGACGGCCGAGCAGGCCTGGAAGTCCGTCACCTCTGGCCTCCCCACGACCGCAGAGCGCCACCGCAGCGGGCTGGGACTGGCTCCCCGTCACGACGAAGGCCCGCTGGAACCGCCCGACGAGCTGGCCGCCCTGGGCTTTCATCCGGGCGCGCTGGGCCACGACCTGCGCCTGGACGATCCCACCGGAGTGGGCCTGCGCGACCTGTCCGTCGACCCGGCCACCCGCCTGCAGCGAGCCCGCGAGCGCAAGAATCCGCCCGCGCAGGCTCCCCCCGTGGTCCAGGCTCCTCCCGAGACCCCGCTGGAGGTGGTGGAGGTAGAGCGCGGCTGGCTGGCTGGCATCGTCCCGAGGCGCCCGGATCCCCTGGAATGGGCCTGCTCGCCCGGTCGAACCTTCTTCTGGAGCGTCACCCCCGCCCTCAACGCTCCCCTGGTGGGGGTGGCCACCTGGGCCCGCTTCCGGCGCAGTCCCTGGCAGCTCGACCTGCGCAAGGTTGCTCCCAGCCTCGAGAGCGGGGTCCCGCTGCCGCACTTTTTCGCCCAGATGGTGCCCTGGCTCGACTCGAGGATGATGGCCCACTTCTACTCCCGGGCCACCCGCTTCATCTCGAGCTACGCGGCCACGCTGCTGCGCAAGGCGCGCGAGAAGCGCCGCCAGCTCTCCGAGGAGGAAATCCTCAACTACCTGCTCGGGCTGCTGGCCCTGGGCGGCGAGTTCACTCACCAGCACTCGGTGCGGGTGATGAAGCTCTCCATCGCACTGTGCCGCGAGCTGGGCATGACCGACCGCGAGACCCTGCGCCAGATCGGTCTCTCGGCTCTACTCAAGGACATCGGCGAAGTGGATCTGATGATCGAGCGCTCGCCCAAGAGCTATGGGCAGCGCGTCACCAACTTCCTGACCGGCCAGGATCTCCACAAGGCCGGCCTGCTGCACGACCTGGGCAAGTTGAAGGTGCCTCACGAGATCCTCTACAAACCGGGCGCCCTGACCCAGGAAGAGTTCGCGGTGATGAAGATGCATCCGATCTATTCCGAAGAGATCCTGTGGCCGTTCCTCTACTTCCGGCCCCTCTGCCCCATCGTGCGCGGACACCACGAGCGCTGGGACGGCAAGGGTTACCCGGATGGGCTGAAGGGCGAGGAGATCCCCATCGGGGCTCGCATCATCGCGCTGGCCGACGTCTTCGACGCCCTCTTCGCAGACCGACCCTACCGGGCCGGGATGCCCCTGGAAAAGGTGTGCAAGATCATCGCCGAGGGCCGCGGCACCCACTTCGACCCCAGCCTGGTGGACCCGTTCCTCAAGGCCGTCAAGACGCTCAAGCTGGAGGGACAGGCGGCTCCCCATCCTTGAGGCGCGAGACGACCCGGAGCTCGAGGCCTTTTTCTCCCTCTGACACGCGAAGCACGTCGCCATTCTTGAAGTCCCCCGCCAGGGCCCGCTTGCTGAGCGGCACCAGCAGCGAAAGCTCGTAGCCGCGACGCAACCCGCGCACTCCGCCGGTCTCGGGGTCGAGCCCCTCCCGGGCCACCCGGGCAACCACTTCAGGCAACACCTTCAGACGCACTCCAAAGCGCCGATCGAGGTCTTTCTCCAGGTCCACGAGCAGGCGGCGGATCAGCGTCTCGGCGTCGGACTGCTCGAGCGGGCGCAGGGTGATCACCTCATCGATGCGGTCGAGCAGCTCGCGGCGGAAGTGCTCGGCTAGCTCGGGCGGAGGGGCCGGGCGGTCGTCCTTTTTCTGTCGCAGCCCCAGAGCGCGCTGGCCCCGTCCCACCAGGTTGGAGGTGAGCAAGAAGATGGCCTGACGCAAATCCACCGTCTGCCCCCGGGCGTTGGTCAGGCGACCCTCGTCGAAGACCTGCAAGAACAGGTCGAAGACACGGGCGTGAGCCTTCTCCACTTCGTCGAGTAAGACCACCGCGTGGGGGCGGGCCACCAGGCGGGTGAAAAAGGGCGAGGGCTCGTCGTGGCCGACGTATCCCGGGGGGGATCCCACCAGGCGCGAGACGCTATGGGGCTCTTGATACTCGGACATGTCCAGGCGCACGAGGGCTTCGGCGGTGCCGAAGAGGTGCTCGGCTGTGGTGCGAGCGATCTCGGTCTTGCCCACCCCGGGCGGGCCGATCAACAGGAACACTCCCAGCGGGCCACGGCGGTCGATCAGCCCGGCCTGCACCAGGGCCAGGCGCTGGCATAGCTTGTCGATGGCCTCATCCTGGCCAACCATGCGCTGCTTGAGAGCCGCCTCCAGGGTGAGCATTCGCGAATCGGCGCTGTCGCTCAGGATCAGCTCCAGAGGAAGGTTCTGGACGCTGGCCAGGGTCTCGGCCACCACCCGCCGATCGACCGCCGGACGGCGCTCGGCCCGGGCCCGGGCCCCGGCGCGGTCGAGCAGATCGATAGCCTTGTCGGGCAGGCGGCGGTTCTTGACGAACTGCACCGACAGCTCCACGGCCGCCTCAAGAGCCTCGGGCAGGTACTCAAGCTGGTGGTGGGAGGCCAGCTTGCCCACCAGTCCCTGCACCATGGCCAGCGCCTCGGCGGGCAGGGGCTCCTCCACCGCCACCTTGTCCAGGCGGCGCTCCAGGGCGGGGTCGGTCTGGATGAACTGCTCGTATTCCTGCACCGTGGTGGCTCCGATCAGGCGCAGAGCGCCCCGGGCCAGGGCCGGCTTGAGCAGGTCGGCCCCGTCCTGGGAGCTGCCCTTGTAGGAGCCCGAGCCGATCAGCGTGTGCAATTCGTCAATGAACAGGATGACGCTGGGATTGGAGGCCTCGCGGATCAACTGGCTGATGTTCTCCTCGAACTCGCCCCGATAGGTGGTGCCGGCCAGCAGCTGACCGATGGCGATCTCGACCACCCGCTTGCCGCTGAGGGGATGGTCGGCGCCGGAGCGGACGATCTCCACTGCCAGGGCCTCCACCACAGCCGTCTTGCCCACCCCGGGCTCGCCCACCAGCACCGGGTTGTTCTTGCCCTGGCGCATGAGGCACTCGACCACCAGCTTCAGCTCGCGCTCGCGGCCCACGAAGGGGCCGAGCTTGCCCTGACGGGCCAGCACGGTCAGGTCGCGCCCCAACCGCTGAAGGATGTTCTTGCCGCCCTGCTTGTCACCGGCCGCCGCCATCGGGGGCAGGGGAGCTTCGTAGAGCGCCTGGCGGCGCTTCTCCTCCTCCTCGAAGAACTGCTTCAGGTCGCGGGCGATGGTCTGCTTGCCAGGCACGCGCATGGAGCGGGTGGGGACGTTCTCCTGCGGGCGATAGGGCTCGAAGGAATCCTTCTTCGGGGGCTCCGGGGCAGGCGGCTGGTCGACGGCCGTGGCCAGGAGGCTGTCGGCCGGGGCGCGAGCCCGCTCGAAACCCGGACAGGGCTTGTTGACGAGGGCGGTCAGCAGGTGACGCACTTCGATCGGCTTGCCCCTGGCCAGAAACTCGGCTTGCTCGAAGACCTCGCGCGCCTGGGGGCTGCGGTGGCCGCTGTGGTTGCTCTGGCCAGGGGGCATCTGGCGGCGCAAGGTGCGCCGCAGGCCGTCCGGCGTCAGCCCGAGTCCGGCCAGCTCGCTGACCACCAACTCGGCACCCTGGCGCAGCTCGGCGCGCTCTTCGGCCGTAAAGAGCTCGGGCTGCTGCTCGACCACCTTGCTCAGGCTGCAGATGCCAACCCAGAGGTGCTCGGGCTCGAGCAGCTCGTGGCGCAGCTGCTCGGCCTCGTAGGAGGCCGCCCCCCAGGCCACCTGCACGGCCAGGCTGAGCTGGGGCTTGCTCACTGGTGGTGCGGGGTGGGGGCGCTCAGCTCAGTAGGGCTCGAGTGGGCTACGCCCAGAGCCTCGGCGTCCAGGTCAGGGGGGGCAAAGATCCAGCCCTTCTTGTAAAAGAACCAGAGCTCGATCACGGCCAGCACCAGCATGACGAGGATGCAGAGCGGGTAGCCGTAGTAGAAGTTCAGCTCAGGCATGTTGAGTGGCGACTTCTCGGTATTGAAATTCATGCCGTAGATTCCGGCCACGAAGGTAAGCGGCACGAAGATGGTGGTGATGATGGTGAGCACCTTCATCACCTCGTTCATGCGGTTGGAGATGCTGCTCAAATAGACGTCCATCAAGCTCGAGCCCAGCTCACGGTAGGTCTCCACCAGGTCGATGACCTGCACGCAGTGATCGTAGCAGTCGCGCAAAAAGACCCGGGTTTCGGCCGAGATGAGCGGGACATCCTCGCGAAAGAGCGGGTTGATGGCCTCGCGTAGAGGCCACACGGCCCGGCGCACGATCAGAAGATCGCGCTTGATGTCGTGGATGCGCCGCACGATGCTGCGGTCGGGCCGAAGCAGCACCTCGTTCTCCAGGTCTTCGAGCTGCTCGCCCATGCGCTCGAGCACCGGGAAGTAGCTGTCGATCACGGCGTCGATCAGGTGATAGGCCAGAAAGTCGCACGAGCCTCCGCGCAGCCGGGTGGACTCTTTGCGAATGCGCTCGCGCACCGGCTCGAGGCAGTCGCCGGGAATGCCTTCTTGAAAGGTGAGCACAAAGTGCTCACCCAGAAAGATGCTGATCTGCTCGGTCTCGATGCGGCCCTCCATCTGGTGGAGCATGCGCAAGACCACGAAGTAGTAGCCGTCATAAAGATCGACCTTGGCCCGCTGGTGCACGTTGACCACGTCCTCAAGCGCCAGCCGGTGCAGGTTATAGATGCGGCCGAGCTCGGCCACGACGTTGGCGTCTCCCAGCCCGTCCACGTTGACCCAGATGATGGGATACTTGTCTTTGTTGTGCTCGACCCACCTGACGTCTTCCAACTTCTGCTCCACCAGCTGGCCGGCGCTGAAAGCCATCAGATCGATGACCGGCTTGGGAGCATTGGGGTCGATGGTGATCGTTCCGGGTGGAACCCAGTGAGCACTCCGCTTCTTTTTCATCTTTCTCGACCGGGCCATGCGGGCTCAAGTTCGAACGTGCGCAGGCAAAATCCCCTGCCCGCACGAAAGCCTGGGGCATCTTGCGCGATTGGCTTCCTTCCGGCAAACAGGCGGCGGTGTGCGTCACCATCGACGACATTCACCCCGGCAAGAGCAGCGATCTCTATGAGGCCGGCGGCGACCTCGAGGCCGGGGCGCTCGGGCAGGTTCACTGGCTGCTCAAGCGCCACCCGCAACTCTGGGTCACCCTGTTCACCACCGCCGACTGGCGCGAGACCTCGCCCGTGCCCACCTTGAAGATGCTGGCTCGCAACAGGTATCTTCGAGACAAGCTCTACCTCACCGAGCTGCACCCGGTGGGCACCATGCGCTTGGGACGGCACCCCGACTTCGTGGCCTACCTCAAGTCGTTGCCCCGCACCGAGCTGGCCTTTCACGGGCTGCACCACATTCACAAGGGCCCCAAAGTGCTGGTGGAGTTTCAGAACGACCTGTCGCTGGAGGAGTGTCGCGCCATCGTGGGCGAGATGATCGCCGTCTTCGAGGAGGCCGGGCTGAGGTATGCGCGCGGCATGAATCCGCCTGGCTGGGAGTTTCCCCCCAACCTGGCCACGGCCATGATCGAAGCCGGACTGGTTTTCGTCAGCTCGGCGCGCGACATCCGCACCCCCATCTCGGCGACCGCGGTCACAGCGATGAGTGGCCTCACGGGGCGCTCGCTGATCTTTCCCGAGCTCATCTGCGACGGGAAGCTGATTCACTTCACGGCCAACTTCCAGGCCACCAGCCGCATCGAGCGGGCCTTCGAGGTCATCGACCTGGGTGGGCTCTTGAGCATCAAGGCCCACATCATCAAGAACGCCTGCGGCCATATCGCGCTCGACGGGGTGGACGAGCTCTACTGCAACTACCTCGACCTCCTCTTCAGCGAATTGGAGCGGCGCTACGGCGACGCGCTCTGGTGGACCTCCCTGGGAGCGATCGCCGAAAGGATGATGAGCCGCGATGGATGTGCTGCACAACCCGCCGGGTCTTGAAGCCGAGTATCTCGCCAGCCTGAACAGCGTCTTTCCCGGCTGGGGGGACGAGCGTAAGCTCCACTGGTTCTTCCAGCGCACCCCGGCCGACCTGATGCTGGTCAAGAAGCAAGGAAAGACCCTGGCCGGCTCGGCGGTCTGCTACCGGCGCGTACGCCTGCCAAAGGGCGAGGTGAAGGTGGGCATCATGACCGGCTCCTGGACGCTGCCCGAGGCCCGCGGGCAGGGCTGCTTCGCTCGCATCATCGCCGAGTCGGTGGAGCTGACGCGCCGGGCCGGCGGCGCTCTGCTGCTGGCCTTCGTGACGCACGACAATGCCAGCCGCCGCCAGCTCGAGCGAGCCGGGTCAGGGATGGTTCCCTCGAGCTACCTCTTCTCAACCCCGGAAACGCCCGTTCCGACCGCCTTGGCTCTGAGCCCGGGTCAGGGCCCCTTGCTCGATCTCTTGAGCCGGCGCTACCGCGGCTACAACCATTTCGCCTACCACGACGAGGCCGAGTTGCAGGCCAATTTCCTGGCTCGCTTCGAGCCCACCGAGCTTCGCCAGGACGCTGACGGCCTCTCGGTGCTGGAGGTCAAGCCCGACAACGTGCTGCAGCAGCTCGCAATTCACCCGGGCGTGCTGACCGGTCCTCTTGGCTTTGCGCTGAGCACGGGGAGGCGTTTTTTCGTGTATTCCACCCGCCCCGAGGTGACCGAGCTGGCTTTGCGTCTGGGCCTGGCCCGCAAGGAGGGGTTCATGACCTTGCTGCTGGCTGACCAGGAGCGATTGCGGGCGGCCACCGGGATCACGGCGCCCTGGGAAGACTCCAGCCACCTGACCCGGCCAGACAGTCTCTGGTACCTCGGGCCGTGGGACGTACAGTCGGGCGATCGCACCTGAGCAAGGACGAATGCGGGATCAGCCCGAAGGCAGACCGGTGCTCAGCTGCCCGGCCTGTGCTAAAGCCACCCTCGAGCCCTGGAAAGACTCCGCCACCGGCCTTGAGATCGACTGCTGCTCGGAGTGCCGCGGCTTCTGGTTTGACGGCGAGGAGCTCTCGCGACTCTTCCCCAGCCAGGAGCTCTTCTCGCGCGTCTTCCGACTCGAGCTCGACGCCCTGACGCCCGAGCCCGGAGGCGAGCGGGGCTGCCCTCGCTGCCTGAAAGCCCTCAAGCTGACCCGGGCGCTGGAGGTGGAAATCGACGTCTGTCGCCATTGCCGTGGCATCTGGCTGGATGCGGGCGAGCTCTTGCTGCTAGTACGAAGCTATCCGGGCCGACACGAAGGCGACCTGATGGTGCTCAACCAGCTCGCCTCAGGCCTGGCCAGCGCCGAGTCGCAACAAGCGGCCCTGAGAACCCTGCTCGAGGTGCTGGGCCAGAACGAATGAAGACCCGGGTCTACCTGCTCTATACTGGCGGAACTGTCGGCATGCGACCGCTGGACCCGGGAAATCCCCTCAGCCCGCTGGCGCCCGCCTCGAGCCAGGAGCTGCTCGAGCGCATCCGAGGGCTGGGCTCCGAGGAAGGCATCGAGTGGGAGCTGGGCACGTTGCTCGACGAAGACGGTCTGGAGCTGCCTCCGCTCGACTCGGCCGATCTCAGCGCCCGGCACTGGGTTCTCATGGCCGAGGCCATCGAGCGGGTCTACACCGACTACGACGGCTTCGTGGTGCTGCACGGCACCGATACCATGGCCTACACTGCCTCGGCGCTCTCGTTTCTGCTGGCCAATCTGGCCAAGCCGTTGGTGCTGACGGGGGCCCAGCGCCCCATCTTCGCCACCCGTACCGACGCCCGCCAGAATTTGATCAACGCCCTTTACGTGGCCGGCTACAAGGCCACCGGGCTCGCCTGCGTGCCCGAGGTGACCATCTGCTTTGGGGATGCGCTGCTGCGCGGCAATCGCACCCGCAAGGTGAGCACCACCGCCTGGCAGGGCTTTGCCTCGCCCAACTATCCCCGCCTGGGCCACCTGGGCGAGCAGATACGCCTCTTTCCCGATCTGGTGCGAGCGATGCCCGACGAGCGCGCGCCCTTCTACGTGCACCGCCAGCTCGAGGAGCAGGTGGTCGATCTGACCCTGTTCCCGGGAATGCACGCCAGCCAGTTGGGCTCGCTGCTCGAGCACCCGGAGCTGCGCGGGGTGGTCTTGCGAGCCTTCGGGACCGGCAACGCGCCTGGCGACTCCGAATTGCTCGAGCTGATCGGGCGGGCCGCCAGTGGGCCCGATCCCAAGACGATCCTGACGGTCACGCAGTGCATCGAGGGCCAGGTGGAGCTGGGGCTCTACGCCTCCTCCAGCGCACTTCTGGAAGAGGGCGTGATCGGGGGCTTCGACCTCACGCCCGAGGCGGCGCTGGCCAAGTTGATGTGGATTCTGGCCAACCACGATCGCAGCGAGGTGCGCACCCGGCTGATGCTGGATCAACGCGGCGAGCAGAGCTACAACCTGTACGAGCTGACCTACCCGCCCGCCGGCCGAAAAAGCGACCCGGTCGACCTGGCCAGCGCCTCGGCCCAGCCCGCCGGGCCGGTCAACCGGGAGCGACTGGTGCGCGCGGTACTGCGCATCCACGGCCTTGGGGTCAGCGACGTCAAGCGCGGCGAGCTCTTCAGCCTTCGCCTTTTCGTCAACTCCAGCGGTATCAAGTCCGATACCCCCGGCGACGACGCCCGCTGCGCGGCCGAGGTGGAGGCGCTCTACCAGGGTCCGGGGGCAACCCTGGTGGTAGCCGACGTGACCGATGGAGTGCGCCGCTTGATGGAGGAGCAAAGACCCTTCCACCTCACCCTGACGGCGGGTCGCAAGCAGTTCTGGTATCGCCGCCTGGAGCTGGCTTTGATGGTGGCCAGTCGCTAATGTGCTCGCACTTTGGTTTTGCACATTTAGCACAATCTGACGAACGCGCCGGAACTTCGTTCCGGCGCGTTGTAAAGTGCAAGACCAAAGGCCTTGCACTTTAGTTTATCTTTCGGAAACATCGCGGCAACCTTCTGACAACCGACCGGTGATATCCCGGTTACAATCGGATGAGATGATCAGGGTATGACAAGGATGCCCTTTCACCTCCGCCTCAAGCACGAGCGGCGCCTGCGCCGCTGGACCCAGCGCGAGCTGGCCGGGCGCAGCTTGCTCAACCGATGGCTCATCAGTCACCTGGAGCACAGGCGCCGCCTCCCCAATCGCGAGCACGTCGTGCGGCTCGCGAAGGCCTTCGGGCTCAGGCCCGACGAGTTGCTGGGGAGCACCAGCCTGCGGGCCACCCCGCGGCCTCGTCCGTCCTGGCATCGCAGTAAGCTATGGCGCAGGTTTGCGCCCCGTCGGGGTCGCTATGTCCTCGACCGCGAACGCGACAACTGGGTTCGCCTGCGAGCCGCCCGCAAGGGCTACCGGGCTCAATACGACCAGTGGCTGCCCAGGGCGCTCGAGCACCAGGGTCGCGACGGGTTCTCCGAGTTTCTCCATTTCGCTTGCTGCGGCTCCGGGCTGGAGATGGTCTCGTGGCTCAAACTGATGACAGTGGGCATCCTCTCGTATTTCAGCCTGATGCGGCTGGGCTGGCGACGCCTCCCGATCATCGAGGAGCCCTCGAACGATCTGGTGGGAGATCTTCTCTGGCCAGCCCTGGTGCTGGAAGGACCCCTTCTCTGCGCGCTCTTTCCCCAGGTACGCGTCTTGACCCCGGACGGTCCGTTCAGGATGGACCTGCTCGCTTGCGTGCGGGTTGGCAAAAGCCTGATCTGGGTCAACATCGAGGTCGACGGGCCCTATCACAGGGCCGACCGCGACGAGCGGCGCCGGAAATTCATCGGCCTGCCGAGAGTAAAGCTCACCGAGGAGGATGTCTGCGCCTCCGACTTCATCGACCGACTGTTCGAGAAGCTCGCTATCGCCGTGGCTGCCTGAAAAGTTGACAGCCCCCGCGCCTGCTCATGAGCAGACACCCGGCGTGGCAACTTTGCCCGACGAAAGTTGACAGCCTCCGCGCCTGCTCATGAGCAGACACCCGGCGTGGCAACTTTGCCCGAGGAAAGTTGACAGCCCCCGCGCCTGCTCATGAGCAGACACCCGGCGTGGCAACTTTGCCCGAGGAAAGTTGACAGCCCCCGCGTCTGCTCATGAGCAGACACCCGGCGTGGCAACTTTGCTCGAGGAAAGTTGACAGCCCCCGCGTCAGCTCATGAGCAGACACCCAGCGTGGCAACTCCGCGCGGGCGGCGGGGAGAATGCCTTCGAGGGCGAACCGAGCCCCCCATGAAGCCGCTGAGCAAGCTGGATTGGCTGGCAGCAGGAGCAATGACCGCCCTGGTGCTGGCGGTCTACCTGCGCACCCTGCTGCCGGGGATCGGCGCAGCGGACGCGGCCGACCTGACCACGGCCGCGGTCTCGCTGGGCATCCCCCATCCGCCCGGTTATCCCCTGCACACCCTGCTGGGCTGGGTGGCCTCGCGCTTCACGCCCCAGAACCCCGCCCTGGCGGTCAATGCCCTCTCGGCGATTTGCTCGGCTCTGGCGGGAGGAGTGCTGGCCCTGACGGCCATCTCCTGGTCCGGCTCGCGCTGGGCGGGGGTGACAGCCGCGCTGGTGCTGGGGCTCGATCCGCGCGTCTGGCACAATTCGGTGGTGTGCGAGGTCTTCGGGCTCAACAACCTGTTGGCGGCACTCATCCTGTTCCTGGGCTTGAGGCTGGCCTCCCGTCAGGGCTCCAGGTTGCCTCAGGCCATCGCCATCGCTTTGCTCTACGGCCTTGGGGCCGCCCACCACCACACCCTGGCCTTTCTGCTGCCGGCCACGGCCGTGCTCTTCTGGCGCGCCGGACTGCCCTGGACCGACCGGCGCTTCCTGCTGGGAATGCCGGCGGCCTTCGCCGGGGGCCTCTCTCCCTATCTCTACCCGCTCATCCGCTCGCAGGCCAATCCCGGCCAGAACTGGGACGACCCCCATAACCTGAGCAACCTGCTCCACCTCTTCTTGCGCAAGGACTACGGCACGCTCTCGTTGATGCCCGAGCAAGCTCGCCAGGCGCTGGGGGTCGACTCCCCCTGGTCGCAGCTGCCCTTCTACTTCTCCAACCTGTTCCAGGGCCCGGCCCTGGGCTTGCTGGCCTTGATCGTCCTGGGCCTGATCACCAGCGCCCTGAAAGACCGCTGGTCGACGCTCGCGGTCGCGCTGGCGTGGCTGTTTACCGGTCCGGTCTTCTTGATGATGGCCAACTGCCCGCTGGCCCACGAATACTACCTGGGCGTGGTGGAGCGCTTCTATGTGCTGCCCCAGGTGCCGCTGGCGCTCCTGGCCGGGGCCGGGGTCGGTTTCCTGGCCCGCAAAAGGTTGCCCGGCCAGGCCGCGGCCCTGGTCTGCTGCGCCCTGATCGCCGCCCTGGGCGGGAGCCATTTCAAAGAGCTGGATCAGCGCCGCAACACGGTGGCCGAGGATTACATGCGAAACCTGCTGGCCACTCTGCCCGAAAACGCGCTGTTTTTGACCGTGGGGGATGGGCCCACCATGCTGCTCGAGTATGCCCAGTTCGCCCTGGGTGAGCGGCCCGATGTGGTGGTGCTGGATCAAGACAAGCTGAAATATCCCTGGTACGTCAGCAGCAAGCGGCGCAACCATTCCAGCGTGAGCTTCCCGTGGAAGGTCTACGACGAGGGGCGCACCGCTCCCATGGCGGCACTGATCGCGGCCAACTACGGCACCCGACCTATCTTGCTCTGGGGCAGCCTCGACCCCAGCGTGAGCCAGAGCTTCAGGCTTCTCCCGGCGGGGTTGGCCCAGCGGGTGGCCGAGCCCAAGGAGAAGCCCACCCCGGAAGAGCTTGAGCAGGCCGTGCTCAAAGTGTGGGAGAGCTACGAGAAGCGTAGCCTGGGCGATCACTATAACCCGCGCCGTTTCGAGTACTTGCTCACCAGCTTCTACGGCTTTCCTTTCTACAATCTGGGTGGCGAGCTCGAGCAGGCCGGCAACCTCCAGAAGGCTGAGCACTACTATCGGCAGGCCATCCAGGCAGCTCCGCACTACGCCCTCCCCCATCGCCAGCTGGGAGTGCTGCTGCTGCGCCAGGGCAAGCTCGAGGGCAAGAGCTTCCTGAAGAGCTACCTCTCGCTCGAGCCGGACGCTCGCGACGCGGCCGAGATCCGCCAGGTCCTGGAGCGCTGAGTGGCCGACGAATTCTCAGCCAGGACAGGAGCGGCCGATCAGATGGAGCAACTGCTCGCCAGCCTGCGCCAGGAGGGGCGATCCGACGAGTCAGGACGTTTCACGCTGCACCCCGAGCGGGCTCGCGAGGTCATGGGCCGTTATCTCTCGGCCGATCCGCATCGCTATCCGCTCCTCTTCGTGACCGCCGCCTGCGTTCTGGGGGCTCACAGCCTCGACTTCCAGGAAGGCCGGCGGTTCGTCTTCGGGGGGGTCTCGATCACGAAAATGCAGATCGAATCGATCTTCAGCCACCTGCTGGAAGAAGGGGGCCTGCGCTCCCTGGCCCTGGGCCTGCTGATGGCCGAGCAGCTCGAGCCCGCCCGCATCACCCTGGAGAGCTCGGGGACCCGACTTGTCTTGCGCAAGGGAAAGATGACAAGCGAGCGCTCTGCTCCCGGCCAGGATGCGGGCCTGATCGTCGAGCTGCAACTCAAACGCGAGTGGCTCAGGCTGGGCAAAAAGAGCGAGCCGCCCGATCTCGTGCTGGCCAGGTGGGCCCGCTACGCTCCCATCCCGGTGAGAGTGGATGGGCGACCGATCAACCGGCCTTACCGGCCCGACACGTGCCTGGCCTGCCTGGTGATCGGCGAGGTCCATGTCGACGGGGTCGAGGGAATCATCCTGCACCGCTCCCCCGCGCCCGGAGATTACCGGGCGGTGCTGGTGCCCGGCCCGCGAATCGGGCAGCCCCAGGACTTTTTTGGAGCCCCCGGTCCGCTCACCAATCTGGCCCCCAGCCGCAACGACTTCCTCTGCCTGGTGGACGGAGTGGCTTACCCGGCCCACGGCCTGCTGCCCTACTGGGTCAGAGGGCTGCTGGTCACGCCCCTGGCGCGGCCTGACCTCTCCCTCTCGGCCATCGTGGAGACCGAGGAGTTGCGCTCCCTGGCCCAGGAGCTGCTGCAGCAGTTGGGGCCGTTGATGCAAGAGCTGAGCCAGGCGGCCTTGCCGGAGGCCTCCGATGTGCTGCGCCACTATGCCGCCCTGAAAGGAGGCTCACAGGGCATCGAGATCTTGCAGGCCGTGCTGGCCTGTGTGCTGACCCCGGAGGATCGGGCTCTGACCCTGATCCAGATCGCCACCATGGAGGAGCAATGTGGACAACTGGGGGCCGCCGAGTCCCACCTGCGCGAAGCTCTGGTCACCCAGCCGCTGCGCTCGCGCCGGTTGGATCTCGTCTGGCGATTGAGTGAGATCTTGCGGCAGCGCTTCGCGCCTGCCGAAGAGCGGAGGGCAACCCTGGAGGAATGGCTCGAGCTCCTGACCCGCCTCGGTCGCAAGGACCCGCGCCAGGAGCGGGCGCTGGAGCAACTGGCCGAGCTGAGCCAGGATCCGGGCCAGGCACGGGGATATCTGGTAAGACTGCTGCAAGAACGGGAGGTGCGGTTGGGGCCGAACCATCCCGAGCTCACGCCCATCCTCAATCGGCTGGCCCTGCTGTGCGCGCGCACTCGACCCCTGGATGCGGAGAGCTATCGCCAGCGCTCGCTGGAAATCTGGAGCTACGCTCACGGGCGCGGCTGCGAGCCTCCTCCCGATCCGCCCTGAATGTGCAAAAGAGCCGCAGACCGCGGCTCTCTTTTCACGCGCCGAGCTGGGCTCGCACTTTAGAGAAGGTTGAAGCCACCACCCTGAATGACAGCGAAGCTCTTCTCGGGGGCCTGGCGGTCAATGTGGAACGCCTGGCCCTGGATGTTCTCGCCGTCCTTCTGAGCCACGACCACGTCCACGCCCTGCGGGGAGAACTTGCCGTAGGCGGCCATGTCGTCCGCCACAGTCTGCACGAACTCGCCCTGGGTGGAGTTGCCGTTGTAGTAGACCTCGGTCTTGGTGCCGAAAATGTCGGCTCTGATGACGCCGATCCCCGGGGCCAGGTCCATCTCGCTCTCGTCGAGCCGGATGCCGTCCTCGATCTGGGAGCTGATCTTGCCGTCCACCTCGCGGGCCTGACCGGCGGGAATGTCCACCCGCTGCCCTCCCGGCAAGGTCTGACTGTCACGGAAAGACTGGACGTGGCCCTGAGCCCACGAAGGAACGTTCTGGATCATCTGGATGGACCTCCCATAATTCTTCGGATTCTGTCCCTCGCTTGTAACCTATCACCCTGAAAGAACTATGAAACCTCAGATTCAACTTGTCAGCCCCGGTCGAGAGCGGCGAATTCAAACCTCCCGTGCAAAAAGTGAAGTGCTGAAGGTTTTGCAGTACATCGCGCCGACAGACTTGTGTGGAGGCACCTCCGATGGAGAGGCAAAACCTTCAGCACGTAACGCTCAACACATAAGAAAAGCAAAAGAAATATCGCCGTGTAACATGTTTTTTACAAACTCCCCTCGACGAGCAGTGGTTGTCTGGCCTATTATGCTCACGGCGACCACTTTGTTCAGCAACCCTTCATCGAGCTTTCAGGTGCCTTTCAGGTGGAGCGTCTATACTCGACCCAGGCCAGTAAGATTGCGGAGGTATTTTTAAGATGAAGCGACTCCAGAAGATGATCATCGGTGCTCTGACAGCCGGGCTCCTGCTCGCCTGGGTGCAGCCGGTGTCGGCTGAGCCCCAGGTGACCGGTCTGAAGTTAGGCCGGCAATCCTCCTCGGCTCGCCTCAAGCCCTTCCAGGCCGTAAATCGGCTGCAAAGCGAGAGAGGTAAGAACGGATTGATCAGCCGGACCTCGCGTCTGCGGCTCGCATTTCGCGAGAAGGGCGCCGGAGGGCGAATTTTTCGGGAGCATCGTCTGGCCGAGCAGACCGGGCGCTTCGTTAATCGCCCCCAGTCCCGCACGCCGATGCGCAGTCAAAGCTTCTTTGCCGGCCAGCGGCCCAATGGGGTCATGGCGAACAATCGCGCCGAGCGGATTGCCAGAGTCAACCGGATCCGAAGCGCGGCGAGGACGCGCCTGAGCCAGCGATTCCTCGTCCAACGCTCTACCGCTTTCCGCCGCTCGAGCGTCCGCCGGTCAAACGTGCAGGCCATTGACGCATTGGCTCACAGCCGCAAGACCCTGAGCGACTACGTGGCCGCCAACTCGATCGGCTCCGTACTCATCCAGAAGGACCCCGCTTCCGGTAAGACCTTCCGCCTTCAGTTCGCTGGCGCTCCGGTGACCAAGCGCATCAGCTCCACCCAGGCTGCGGTTCGCTGCAACTTCTTTGGCACCGACTCCCCGGGTGGCGCCACTGTGCCCGTGGTGCTCGAGCTTGGGATGACCGGCAATGCCCAGGGCTGGCGCGTCAGCGGCGTGCACTTCGTAAGCGTCAACGGCCAGAAGCGCCCCGGCGCCTTCGCCTTCGGCGAGGAGGAGCTCGAGGGTCAGGCCGCCCTGGCGGCCGAAGCCATCGACATCGAGGAGAAGGAATTCCCGACCAAGTCCCTCTGAGGGCGACCACCGAAAAGGCCCCGGCCGACGGCCGGGGCCTTTTTCTCTTCCGTCGGCTGACCGCCTGCTCAGGAAGATGATTCATCCCGGTCGCGCTCCATCCAGCGGAAGGCGCTGGGGAGCACGAGCAGGGTGAGGAGGGTCGAGGTGATCAGCCCACCGATCACCACCGTGGCCAGCGGGCGCTGCACCTCCGCCCCCGCGCCGTGCGACAGGGCCATGGGGATGAATCCCAGGCTGGCCACCAGGGCGGTCATCATGACCGGACGCAGGCGCGAGAGCGAGCCTTCCTCGACTGCCTCATCCAGGCCACGCCCCTGGGCGCGCAAAAGGTTGAGGGCGTTGATGAGCACGAGCCCGTTGAGGACTGCAATGCCAAACAGGGCGATGAACCCCACTCCGGCGCTGATGGAAAAGGGCAGTCCGCGCCCCGCCAGGGCGGCAACCCCTCCGGTGATGGCGAAGGGCACGTTGAGGAAGATCAATCCCGACTGTCGGGCGCTGCGCAGGCTCGCGTAGAGCAGAAAGTAGATCATGGCCAGGGACACGGGAACCACCACCAGCAGACGGTTGCGGGCCCGCCGGTAGTTCTCGAGCTGCCCCCCGAAGTCCAGGAAGTAGCCCTCCGGCAAGAGTGGCTGCACCGCCGCCCGGGCCTCGTCCACGAAGCTCACCATGTCGCGCCCGCGCACGTTGGCTTCCACCACGATGCGGCGCTGGCCGTTCTCGCGGCTCACCTGGGCCAGGCCCGGCTCGATCCGGATCGAGGCCAGATCCGAGAGGGGAACCTGTCCTCCTCGGGGCAGGGGGACGGCGATCGCCCCGATAGCGGTGGGATCGGACCGGTAGGGGGCCTGCAGGCGCACCACCAGGGGATAGCGGCGATCTCCCAGCATGACGGTGCCGGCCGGACGCTCGCCCACGGCCAGCTCGACCACGTCGGCCAGGTCGGCCGCGCTCAGGCCGTGGCGAGCCATGGCCTGGCGGTCGAACTCGATCTGCAGATAGGGCAGACCGCTCACCTGCTCGACCTGAATGTCGGCCGCTCCTTCGATCTCGCCCAGGCGGGCGGCTACCTTAGCGGCCGTGGCCTTGAGCACGTCCAGGTCTTCGCCGAAGATCTTCAAGCCCACGTCCGAGCGCACTCCGGAGATCAGCTCCGAAACGCGCAGCTCGATGGGCTGGGAAAAGCTGTAATTCATCCCGGGCACCTCTTTGAGGCGCTGCTCCATCTTCTCCACCAGGGCGTTCTTATCGCCGTGCTGCGGGTTGAGGGTGATGATGATGTCCGAGACCTCCACCCCCATCGGGTCGGTGGCGATGTCGGGACGGCCCGTCTTGCTGACCACGGTCTTGACCTCGGGGAATTCCTTGATGGCCTGCTCGAGGCGGGTGACCATCTCGATCGACTGAGTCAACGAGGTGGACGGAAGACGGCTGGCCTGGATGGCGATGGCTCCCTCATCCAGCTCGGGCAAGAATTCGGCTCCCATCCGGCTGAGGGTGACCAGGCTCAGCAGGAAGAGGGTGGCCGCGACCAGGACCAGCTGGCCCGGTCGGGCCAGGGCCCAGGTCAGGGCGGGCCGATAGGCCCGGCGGGCCAGCTCGACCAGCCGGCTGTCGCGCTCGGGGCCACCTCGCTTGAGCCAGTAGGAGGCCAGCACCGGCACGGTGGTCAGGGCCAGCAAGAGCGAGCCGCTCAGGGCGAAGACCACGGTGGCGGCCATGGGTACGAACATCTTGCCTTCCATCCCGGTCAGGGTGAGAAGAGGCAGGTAGACCAGGATAATGATGCCCACCCCGGTCACCACCGGGCGGGCCACCTCCTGGCAGGCCTGAAGCACCGTGCCCTCGTGCTGGCGCAGCCGGCGCACGGCGTTCTCGACCATCACCACCGAGCCGTCCACGATCAGCCCGAAGTCGATGGCGCCCAGGCTCATCAGGTTGCCGGAGATGCCAGTCTTCACCATCAAGATGGCGGCAAACAGCATGGAGAGGGGGATGGCCAGAGCCACGATGAGGGCGGCCCGCATGTCTCCCAGCGTGAAGAAGAGCACCAGGATAACCAGCACGGCGCCTTCCAACAGGTTGCGCGCCACGGTGGCCAGGGTTCGATCGACCAGCTCGGTGCGGTCGTAAAAGGCGTCCAGAGTGGCCCCCGCAGGCAGCGAAGGCTCCATCTCGGCCGACCGCTTGTGCAGGCGGCGGGCCACGTTGCGGCTGTTCTCGCCCACCAGCATCATGGCGATGCCGGTCACAATCTCGCCCTGACCATCCCGGGTGACCGCCCCCTGGCGAAGGGCCGGGCCCATCTCCACGATCGCCACGTCCCCCACCCGCACGGGTACGCCCCCCGACTCGGTCAGCACGATGTCGCGCACGTCCTGCAGGCTTTGAATGCGTCCCAGGCCGCGCACCACGTACTGCTCACCGCGGTACTCGAGATAACCGCCGGCGGCGTTGAGGTTGTTTTTCTCCAACGCCTGGAACAGGTCGGCCAGGGTGAGCCCGCGAGCCTGCAAGCGTGCCGGATGGGCCAGCACCTGGAACTGGGCTTCCAGGCCGCCGAACGAGTTCACCTCGGCCACCCCGCGCAGATTGCGCAGCTGGCGCTTGACCACGAAGTCCTGCAGCGAGCGCCGCTCCATCAGGTCCAGCCCGGGGGCGCGCACCTCGTACTGGTAGATCTCCCCCAGACCGGTGGAAATGGGGGCCATCTCGGGGTCGCCCATCCCCTCGGGGATCTGCCCACGCGCTTCCTGCAACCGCTCGAGCACCAGCTGGCGAGCAAAGAACAGGTCCACCCGGTCCTGGAAGACCACCGTCACCTGAGACAGGCCGTACTTCGAGAGCGAGCGCACCTGCTCCACGCCCGGCAGGCCGGCCAGCGACTGCTCGATGGGGAAGGTAATCTGGCTCTCCACCTCCAGGGGCGAGCGGGCCTCGGCTTCGGTGTTGATCTGGACCTGCACGTTGGTGACGTCGGGCACTGCGTCGATGGGAAGCTGGGCCAGCGACAGGGCTCCGTACAGGGCTACCAGCAGCGTAAGGAAGAGCACCAGCGGGCGCAGGCTCAAGGACCAGGCGATCAATGCGAGTGTCCCTCCCCCAGAGCGCCGCGCTGGTCCTCCGACTTGACAAAGAAGGCACCTGCGGTCACCACCCGCTCCCCCGGCTGGAGCCCTTCCAGTATTACGACACGCTCTTCGCTGGCCGACCCGAGCTTGACCGGAGTGCGCCGGAAGTGGCCCGGCTCCTCGGCCACGTAGACCACCTCCTGGCCCTCCACCGTCTGCAGGGCGCCAGCCGGTACCGTGATGGCCTGTCCCTGCCCGGGCCCGAGCAGGCTCACCTGGGCAAACATATTGGGGCGCAGCCGCCCTCCTGCGTTCTCCAGCTCGACCCGGGCCCGCAGGCTGCGGGTCTGGGGGTCGAGCTGGGGGTCCACGTAGGTGATCCGGCCGCGGTAGCTCTTCTTCTCGACCTTCAGCTCGACCGAGCGAGCCTCTCGCAAGGCTTCGGCCTGGCTCTCGGGCACCGCGATCCAGAGCCACAGGCGGCTGGGGTCGAGCAGGGTGAGCAGGGCGGCTCCCTGGTCCACGGTCTCGCCGCGGGTCACTGTGCGGGCGGTCACGATGCCGTCGATGGGCGCGGTCAGGGTAGTGGAGGCCCCCTGAGCCTCGGCAACCGCTCCCATCGCCACCACCACATCACGAGCATGGCGCACGTCGGCCCGGGCCCGAGCGGCCGCGGCTTGAGCTTCGGCAACCTCCCGGTTGGCGACCAGACCCTGCTTTTGAATGGTTTCTTCGCGCTCGAGGTGAGAACGAGCTGCCGCCAGCTCGCTTTGATACTGGCGCACGTCCGCCTGGGCCTCGCGCAGGGCTCCGCGGGCCTCTTCGTGCTGCTGGGCCGAGGCGATGCCGTCCTCGAGCAGCTCCTCCACCCGCACCAGACGCCGCGAAGCCACCTCCTCGCGGGCTCGGGCCGAGGCCAGGGCCGACTCGGCCCGGGTGACGTCCACCCGCGCCTCTTCCATCTGGCGGCGGGTCTCGTCCCCCACCAGGGCCAGGCTGGTCCGACGACCCAGCTCGCGCTCGGCCAGGGCGGTCTCCACCAGGGCCCGCTGGTAGTCGGCCCGGGCCCGGGCAAGCTCGGGGCTGTCCAGCACGACCAGGCCCTGGCCGGCCTTCACCTGCTGGCCTTCGGTGACCAGCACCTCCAGCACCCTTCCGGCCACCTGGGCGGTCACGTGCACCTCGCGGTCGGGGTCGGCGGCCAGGCTGCCGGTGGCTTGAAAGGAAGCCTGCGCCGGGCCCAACCGGACCGTCTCGAGCACGATGCCGGCCCGGCTGATCTGCTCGGCGCTGAGCTCCACCTCGCCCTCGGGATGCTCCTCGTGCTCTTCATGCTCTCCGTGCTCTTCGTGGCCCTTCTGAGCTGGAGCGGAAGGGCGCGAGCCGACCCACCAGCCCAGTGCCAGCGCCACCAGGATGAACACCGCCAGAACCCACGCGGGAACTCCAGCGACGACAGGAGCGTCAGAATCTTTCATGGTTTCTCCTCCTTGACCAGCGGGAAGACACCGCCCGACACCAGATGAAGCTCAAGCCGGCTGACCTGAGCCTCGGCTTCCGATTGAATGCGTTCCAGCAGGGCCTCGCGATAGGCGCGCTGGGTGTCCAGCGTCTCCACCAGCGTGAGAAAGCCCGCATCGTAGCCGCGCTGGCTGAGCTCGGACAGCTCGCGGTAGCGCAGGGTCTGGTCGCGCAGCGAGTCGCGCCGCCCCAGGAACTCGAGCTGGCGCTGCCAGGCTTCCTGCACCTCAAGGTCGAGCTCGAGCAGCAGGCTCTCGCGATCCACCGCCCTCGCCTGCGCCTCGCCGCGGCGCCTGTCCACCTCGGCCCCCACCTCGCCATAGTCGAAAAGCGGCAGCGAGAGCGACAGCATGATCCCCTGCTCGATATTGGAGCTGTAAAGCTTGGAGCGATAGGCCATGAACTCCAGCGAGGGGGCCATCTCCTTGGTGGCCAGCTCGGCCTCCTTGTGGCCCAGCTCGAGGTTGCGCTCGGCGGCGGCCACCTCGGGACGTGAGCGAGCTCGTTCGAGCAACTCGGCCACCTCGAGCAGCTCTCCGCTTGGAAGCGCCTCGGGGGCCTCCAGCCCGGCCGGCAGAACCAGCGGCACATCCCGGGCCAGCCCCAGCAGCAAGGCCAGCTGCAGGCGGCTGCCGCGCTCCTCCGACTGCACCGCGGCCAGCTCGGCGTCGGCTCGCGCTTTCTCGAGCTGAGCGCGCAGGTGCTCGTTACGGGACACCTCGCCCACTTCGTAGCGTCGCAGAGCCACAAACTCGAGCCGCGCGGCCAGCTGTTGGCGCGTCTGCGCGACCTCCAGCCGCCGGCTGGCGGCCCAAAAGGCATAGTAGGCCCGAGCCACCCGCAGGGCCAGGCGACGCTGCAGCGCGGTCAGGCCCAGCTCCTCGCGCTCGAGCTCGAGCCGGGCGATCTCCGAACGCAGCCGCGGCTGCCCGGAGATCTCCAGGCGCTGGCTAAAGTTGTTGGTCTCCTCCTGGGCGTCCCCCAGGACGCCGGCCAAAGTGAGGACCGGATTGGGCTGGGTGCCGGTTCCCTCGGCGAAAGCTCGGGCGGCCTCCACGCGCAGCTGGCGCGCGCGCACCTCGGGGTGGCGGGCCACCCCCGCTTGCACGGCCTCGCTCAGGCTGAGCGAAGATTCTTGAGCCGCCAGCGAGCCAGCCAGCAGGAAGACCAGGCAGAGCAAGACACGCAACAGCCTGCGCTCCTTCCGGACGACTCTTGAGCTTCGTGCGCGTCAAGGCGCCGAAGCTTTCTGGTCTGCGTCAGGCGGCAGGAGGGGCGCGTGGAGGAGAGAGACGACCTTCAGGAGGCTCGAGCGGCCGCTCTGGACCCGCCTGGAGGCGGGCGACCAGGGAGACGACCTGAGGTGGCTGCAGCCGCGTGAGGGTACAGGGCGGCAGGGCGGCAACCTCGCCGAAGGGCTGACCGGGGCTGGCCTGGACCGTGACCGGAAGCAAGCACCCCCCGCTGGGCGCGCAGTGGCAATCGCTCAGCAGGCAGTCGGCGTCCAGGGCGTGCAAAAGGAAGACCGCCAGGACAAAAATCAGCCACGCCCGCCCTCTCATCCCTCGCAAGTTCTCGTCGCAGGCAGGGAGACCCTTTCCCCGGATCAAGGAACGCAGCCCCCGCGACGGGCGAACCGCGCGGGGACTGCCTCCGGACGGGGGGAGGGCCCGCCCGAATCTGGGCGCGACGGGCTTCAGGCCGGCAGGGCCGAGGGCGGCGCGAGCAGCGGAATGAGCCGCATGAAGTCGCTGGTGGTCACGATCCCCACCGCTTTGCCCTTGCGGGTCACGATCAGCCGGTGAATGCGAGCCGTCATCATCAGCTCGGCGGCCTGGGCCACGGGGGAGCTCTCGTCCATATCGAAGACCACCGGGGTCATGATATCCCCCACCTGAGTGGAGCCCACCTCCTCGACGGTGAAGCCCTCAAGCTCCTCTTCCTCCATCCAGACGTCACGGTAGTAGTTGGGGCGCTCGTGCTTGGTGAGCACCCCCGTGCGGGCGTGAGCCACCAGGTCGGACAAAGAGATCACTCCCACCAGCTTGCCGCCTTCCTCGACGGGAGCGCCGCTGATGCCTTTGTCGATCAAGAGGCGAGCGACCTCCTCCACGTGCATGGTGACCGGAACGGTGATGAGTCGGGTTTCCATCATATCTTTCAGTACCATCTCGTCCTCCTGAGCTGCCGGGTCGACTTTAGCGTAAAGCTTGAGGTCACGGGCGGCGATGATCCAGATCAGGGCCGGAAGCCCGGCCATCGGCCATCATCAGAGCGTGGAGCTGGGACCTTCCCATACCTACCTTGAGCAGGCACCCGAGCCCGAGCCCGACTTGCCCGAAGAGGAGCTGACCCGTCCTCAGAAGCTGGCCGACAGCCTTTCCGCCACCGTGGGCAGTTGGAAGTTCATCCTGTTGCAGTCGATCATGATCGCGCTGTGGGTGGCGGTGAACCTGGCCTGGGCCCGGGGGTGGGACCCGTATCCGTTCATCCTGCTGAACCTGTTTCTCAGCTTCCAGGCTGCCTATACAGGACCCATCGTGCTGATGAGCCAGAATCGCCTGGCCGAGCGCGACCGCCTGACCCAGGCCAGCGACCTGCGCGTGGATCTGCGCGCCGAGCGCGAGATCGAAGTGATCATGGAGCACCTGGTCCACCACGACCGCCTGCTGCACCGCCTCGAGCACAAGCTCGACCAGCTCCATCAAAGTCGGTAGGACCGGGTTATCCGGTCGTGCGCAACCCCGAAGCCACCCCCTGGATGGTCAGGCGCAGCAACGCATGCAGCTCCTCGTGCTGCTCCGGGGGGGCCTGCTCGAGGCGACGGAACAGCTCCACCTGAACGAAGTTGAGCGGATCCACGTAGGGGTTGCGGATGCGGATGGAGCGCTGCAGCCAGGGCAGGTCATCGAGCAGCTCGCCGGTCTGGGTGACGGCCAGCACGGCGGCCCGGGTGGCTTCGTGCTCGCGCTTGAGCCGTCCCCAGATGGCCTCGCGCACCTCGCTCTCGGCCAGGCCCGCGTAGAGGCGGGCGATGCCCAGGTCGGACTTGGCCAGGGCCAGCACGCAGTTGTCCATGGTGGCCCGGAAGAAGGGCCACTCAGCATACATCTCGCGCAGGCGGGGCCGATCCTCGGGCAGGCCCAGAGCCGTGCCCACGCCGTACCAGGCGGGTAGCAGCACGCGCGCCTGGGTCCAGGAGAAGACCCAGGGGATGGCCCGCAGGTCGCTCAGAGTGCGGCGTCCGCGCCGACGCGAGGGGCGCGAGCCCAGCTTCAGGTTCTCGATCTCGTTGATGGGCGTGGCGTGGGAGAAGTAGTCCAGGAACAGGGGGTGCTCAACCAGCTCGCGGTAAGCATGCATCGAGCGCTCGGACATGGCCTCGATCAGCTCCAGCCACTCCGGGCGCGGCGGGTCGGCGGGGCGAGCCATCACCGAGATCATGCCCCACATGACCTGCTCGAGGTGTCGATAGGCGATGGGGGGATCGTCGTAGCGCTCCGACAGCACCTCGCCCTGCTCGGTCAGGCGCAGGCCCCCGCGAGCGATGCCGGGTGGCATGGTCAGGATGCTGCGGGCGGCCGGCCCGCCTCCACGCCCCAGCGCGCCGCCCCGGCCGTGGAACAAAGTCAGCTCCACCCCCAGGCGCTCGGCCGCCTCGCCCAGCCGCAGCTGGGCCTGGTAGAGGGCCCAGGCAGCGGCCAGGTAGCCGCCGTCCTTGACCGAGTCGGAGTAGCCCACCATCACGATCTGGCGGCGCTCCTTCTGGTGAGTGGCGTAAGCCGGGATGGCCAGAGCTTGCTCGAGGATCTCGGTGGCCCGGTGCAGGTCGTCGATGGTCTCAAAGAGCGGGATGGTAGGCAGCGCGATGCCCGCCCAGCGCTCCAGGAAGACGGCCGCCAGAAGGTCGGAGGGATGGTGGGTCATGCTGATCACGTGCCCGCCCAGTGAAGCCGGCGAGACCCGGGCCAGCCCCCGGAAGAGGGCCAGCGTCTCCACGGTCATGGGGGAGGCGTTCGCGGGGGCTTCCAGAGGCTGGCCCAAAGACGCCAGCAGAAGCTGGATACGGCCCGCCTCGTCGGCCTGCTCGTAGCCGGGCAAGAGCTCTGAGAGCACCTCGCTGTAGCGCCCCGACTCCTGGCGGATGTCCAGGCGGCTGAGGTGAAAGCCAAACACGCGCGTCTGGTCGAGCCAGGTGGTCAGCTCGGCGTGCTCGATGGGAATTCCGGCCGGACTGTGGCCCGCCAGCGACTCCAGGATCAGACCCAGATCGCGCTCCAGCTCGCTGGCCTCGGCATAGCCGCCCTCCTTCTGGTCCAGAGCAAGCTCGAGCTTGAGCTCGACCACCCGCAGCCAGAGCCGATAAGGCTCGTGATGCGAGTAGGGGGCCAGCATCTCGGGCCAGAGGGCGCGAGCCTTCTCCAGCTCTTGTCCGAGGGCGGGAGCGATCCGCACGCGGTAGTCGGAGTGGCTCAGGTAGGGCGCCAGGTCGCGCACCCGGCGCAGGTGGCCGAGCAGCGCCTCGCGGCGCAGGCGCTGGAGGGTCTCGCGGGTCACCTCCCAGGTGACGTTGGGATTGCCGTCCCGGTCGCCCCCGATCCAGGAGCCGAAGTGGAGGATCGTGTGCAGCCGGAAGGCGTGGCCCGGATAGTACTCGGCCAGGGCCGAGCGCAGGTCGTGCAGCAGCTGGGGCACCACCGTCCAGAGCGTCTGCTGGAAGTAGAGCCCGCGCTCGACCTCCTCGAGCACCGAGGGGGGGCGCTCCTGGATGGGATCAGACTGCCACAGGCTGACCAGCTCGCTGAGCAAGCCTGCCTCCAGGCGCTGGCGCTCGGAATCGAGCAGATCGGTGCTGTCGAGCTGCTTGAGCCGCTCGCGCATGCGTCCGAGCTTGCGCCGGATGGTGCGCCGCCTGGCCTCAGTGGGATGGGCGGTGAAGACCGGCTCGATGTCCAGGTCGTCGAGCAGGCGCTGCACCTCCTGGGGGCTCTTGCCCTGCTCGCGGAGGGCGGCCAGGGCGGCGCGAATGGACTCGCGCCGGGGAGCGGGGGCCATCTCGCGCTCGCGCTCACGCAGCACCCGAGCGCGGTGGCGGTCCTCGGACATGTTGGCCAGGTCGAAAAAGTGGGCGAAGGCGCGACACAGAGCCCAGGTGTCCGAGAGCGGCAGCTCGTGCACCACCCGCTCGAGCTCGGACTCGGCCGCGGCATCCCCCTTGCGGCGTTCCTTGGAGAGCAGGCGCACGCGCTCTTCCAGGGCCAGGATGCGCTCGCCCTCCACCCGGGCGATCACCTGGCCGAGCCGCTGGCCGAGCCAGCGGATCTCGTTGCGCAGCGCCTGGTTATCCGACAAGCAGCTCCTCCACGCGGCGGCGCCGGTACTCGAAGATGTGCGCCAGGATGAAGCGCACCACCAGCTCGTGGGCCAGAACCCCTGCCAGGCCGAGCGGCATGCGATAGAGCACGGTATCCAGCATCACCGTCTCATTGCCGTCGGCAAGAAATTCGTGGGTGTGGTGCCAGAGGGCGTAGGGACCTCGCTCCTGGCGGTCGACGAAGCGGCGGTTTGGGACGAACTCCTCGATCAGGGTGTGCCAGGTGAAGGGGATGCCGAACAGGCTCAGCCGGTATTGAATGCGCGTGCCCGCCTGCACCTCGAAGCCACGCGGGGTCAGGATGCGAAAGCGCAGGAAGGGCGGAGTGATGGCCTCCAAATTGAAGGCGTCGGAAAAGAACGCAAAGACCTTCTCGAGCGGCAGGGGCAGCCGCTGGATGCGCTCGAGTCGGTAAGTGGGACTCATTGGAGCGGCTTCACCGGGGTGAGGGTTCTTCCTGGCCGCCGTTCGAAACCGGGTCTGGCACCGGTTGTGGTGTCGAAGCACAGGTCCGCCACCACGGGACACTGTGCAGGCCATCAGCATGCCAGAAAATCTGTTGAGCTCAGGCTCTGCTCAGGGAAATTCCTCCAGGCTCTTCAGGAGCAGGCCCTGGAGATCGCGCCCGCGAGATGATCCCCGGTCGTCCATCCATTGCAGCGCTCTCCTGGCCCGTTCCAGGTCCTCGGGTCCGGCTGACTTTAAAAGAGCCTGAATATCGACCCGGTCTTGCGGCCTGGATGCATCGTCTCGCGCCAAAGTTTTCATGGCGATCAGGTCACCCCGGCAAGCGACCGGAACTGCCAGAGAAGGGAAGACCGCCAACTCCTCCGAGCTGTCCACGATCTCCGGCTCGATCCCTGAGGAACAGAACAGCAGGTCCACGATTTCTCGACCGTCAGGTGGTCGCAGTCGAACCGTTGCCAGGCGACCGAGGGTGATCTGCTCCAGAAGCGCTTCGATCTGGTAACCCTCGGCCAGAAGCTGGCGAATGAGATCCTCAGCTTCCCGGTCGCTGCTCACAGCGACAGCGATATCAAGATCCCGTGTAAATCTGGGCTGAGTGCGAGCGCCAACTGCCAGGCCACCGACCAGGGCCCAACGAGCCTGAGATTCGTCCAGGTCTCGTTTGACCCTGGCGAGGAGCGCTGGGAACCCTTCAAGCGTCAAAGCGTCGTGAGGAAGGCACTCCGACTCCGTCCCCTTGAGGAGCGCCGGGACGTTCGCGAAGCCAGGCGAGCAAGCGCTCCTCGATGCTGGCCTGGGGGTCGTCCGGGAACTGGCGACGCAGGTTGAGGCGCATCATCTCGATGCCCGCGTCCACCATTTCGATTGCCTGGCGAAGCTTCTCGGCGTCGGACAGCTCGGGCGCTTTCTGGATGAGCTTTCGGAGCCGGTCTGCCGTCGTTTCCATCTGGCTCACTTCGACAACGAAGCGTGAGATTCTTTCACTGGAGTTTCCCGTGCGCCAGTATCCGACCGATGACTGACCCGCCGCCGGAATATGCCGCTACAAGGGCACGAAGAGAACATGTCTGCCCTGGAACAAGATCTTAAGCCCAAGGTCATCATAGTAATAGATTGATTAGAGCATGTTTGGGTCCCCTTCAGGGGGCCCCGGGTAGCGGATTTGAGTTGGTGGTCCCAGAGCCTGGCGTAACAGGTCAAACGTCGAGCGCTCGGTCGCGATGAGTTGTCCTTTGAGGTACAACCGATTGCCCCAGTGGTGCACGCGTCCCTCAGGGCGATTCACAGAGCGCATGAATTCCTGGCCGTTCGGTCCACTGGTCGCTCGCGCACAGCTCAGAGTGGCATACGTCACACCGGGAGGGCGAACCGGAGGCGCCGCACGGGTCCACCAGGAAATGACGAGCAACAAGCAGACGAATTCGCCAAGGCGGATCTTGCGCATGCTCAGCTCGAGAACCCTGCGCAGATGCGAATCGTCATAGGGCCATTCTATCCATCTCCGCCGAACTTGTCATGCAGTCACTCCCAGTCCACCAGGCAGGCCGACAGCGCGAGTGGGAACCGCTTCAGGGCCCGTAGCTCGCCTGCATCCAGACGGCGGCCAGCACGATGACCAGCACGATCAGGCATCCCCACAGGCCGCTGTTGTCCGAGCCGTGCTCCACCTTCAGGCCTTCTCCCAGCAGGCACGTCTTGAGCTGGCGGCGCTCGGCCTTGAGGTCTTCGGCGCTGACCGGTCGCGCCGGCACCTCGAGCCGCCTGGCCAGCTCGTTCACCTCCAGCAGGCGGCCCGTCTGCGGACCCTGTTTGACGTAATCGGACACGCGCACCTTGCGCCCGTCCTTGAGCACCAGAAACAGGGCATGGTGCCAGGAGCGAGGCTTTCCCTTGCCCTCCGAGCGCTGCACGCCGCTTTCCGTGACGCACTCGAGATCGGCAAACCGGGCCACCGGGCTGGTTGTCTCGAAGCCGAGCAGGTTGCGGCACAGCAGCACCTGCTTGCGCTCGATATCAAGCAGGTAATGGATCTGCACCCGAAAGCGCACCCACATCACCCCCGAGGAAGCCGCGAAGGCCACCAGGCTGGCCAGCAGAAACGTCAGGTCGATGCGGCCGGAGGCAATCTTGAAGAAGAAGACCCCGAGATAGAGGGCGCTCAGCACTCCCAGAGCGCCCGCCACGATGGTCAGCAGCCGCTCCAGAAAGCTCTCATACTCCAGCACCTCACGGCCGTCGGTGCGCTCGGTCTTCGGCTTCCAGCCCAGCCACTTGAGGTAGTCTGCCAGCGGGTCGGCCTCCTCCCCCGGTCTGACCTCAGGCTTTGCCGGCCACTTGAAGGCGCGCTTCACGTCGTCGAGAGCAAACGGCTCGCTCGCCTCGAAGCCGGCCAGCCGGGCCAGTGCTCCCAGGTTGATGGCGACCTGCTCGTGACGGGGGGTATCCGGACCAGGCTCGTAAGCATACTCGGGGGCGCGTTCGACGTAGACAAGGCGGTGCTCGCCGTCGTCGAGCAGAAGGTAGTTGTAGTGGTGCTCCTTGTCGTCACCTTCCCGGGTGACGCGGTCGAGCTCGAAGCGCTGCAGCCGGTCCAGAGCCAGTCGCACCCGGTTCCCCTGGTGATCGGTGCCCTCCACCTGGCGCTCAGCGAAGTCGAAGACGAGCTCCTGGGGAGTTTGGTAGGCAGCCACAACCACGCGGTTGCCTTTGCGGCTGGCCTCGCAGAAGTAAGCTTCCCGAGCCTGCTGTCGTTCTTCACTGGTCACCCGGAGAGCCTTCGGGCTTTCAGGTTTGGCGACCTCTCCAGCGCTGGAGAGGTCGCGCGGAGCATCGGCCCCAGGCCTGCTCATGGCTCCAGGGCTGTGCGCTGAGCGACATCCACCCTGCGCACCCTGACATTCCCAGACGCTCGGAGTCCATCTATCCCACGCCCCTCTACCCGGGACACATCTCCCAGGCCATCTCAAGCCGGGCCAACCTTTTCCGCGTCGTGCGCGATTCGGAAGGCAAGCTGGCGGCAGTGGCCTCAGCTGAGCTCGATCTCCAGCGGGGGTCGGCGGAGATGACCGACTGCGCCACCGCGCCCGCCCACCGGGGCCGCGGTCTGATGGCCCGGCTGCTCTTTCGCCTCGAGCTGGACGTGCGCCGACTCTTTGGCATCTGCGACTTCTACACGCTGGCGCGAGCTTGCGAGGTCTCCATGAACTGCGTCTTTGGCAAACTCGGCTACAGCAGCACCGGGCGACTGGTCAGCAACTGCCGCATGCCAAATGGCTGGGAGTCCATGAACATCTGGTGCAAGCAGATCGGAGCCTGAGACTCAGCCCACCCAGTCAGCCAGCCGGTCCAGCGCCGTCAGGACCCGACCGGCGTGCTCGCGCACGAAGGCAGCGTCCACCCGGGTGACCTCCAGGTCGCTTTGAGCCATGGCCCAGGTTCCGTTGAAATCGACGAAGGCCAGGCGCAGGCTCAACTCCTCGGGCGACCTCCCGAAATCGCGCCCTGGCAGCGTGGCCACGCCGGTCTGCTGGAGAAGGCTGGTGCACAGCTCGGGGCTCGTCGTGATGCCCCGGGCCGCCAGGGCCGCCCGCCGGTCCCCGAAGTCAGGAAAGCTGTAGAAGCCGCCCTGGCAGGGAGTGACCCGGGCTCCCGCGCGGTTCAGGCGCTGCTGCACCTCGTCGGCCAGCAAGCGCAGGAAAGCGCGCGACACGCTGAGATAGCGCTCGATGTCCGTCCCGACCTCGAACGCGGTCACGGCCGCCCACTGCACCGGCGCGCTGGTGGTGGTGTAAGTCTCGCTCGCGGCGGCCGCCATCGCCTGTCGCAGCCAGGCCAGGTCACGAGGATAGGTAAACGTTCCCAGGCGCCAGCCGCCGGCGCCGCACCACTTGCTCAGACCGCTGGAGAGAATGGTTCCCTCGGGGTAGAAGCGGGCGATGGATACGTGCGCCCCCTGAAAGTGGAGCTCGCCGTAGATTTCGTCTGAGAGCACCAGCACCCCGAAACGCCGGGCGGTTTGGGCCAGCGAGCGCAACTCGTCGGGAGTGTAGGTCATCCCGGTGGGATTGTCGGGATAGTTCAAGACCAGCAGTCGGGGCCGCCCCGGGTCTTCCTGGCAAGCCCGCTCCAGATGCTCGGGAGTGAGCCGCCAACCCTCCTCGAAGGTGGTGTGGAGAAAGTGGATGCGGCGCCCGATGATGCTGGCCTGGGGGGCATAGGAGACCCAGGCCGGGGTCGGGATCAGCACTTCGCCATAGTAGACCAGCTGGAGGAGGAACATCAGCTCCTTGGATCCAGGCCCGACCAGCACGTCCTGGGCAGCCGAGCTCAGGCCGTGCCGCCGATTGTGGTAGCCGGCCACGGCCTCGCGCAACTCCTGCAGCCCGTGGACGTCGAGGTAGCCTTTGCGCCAGGCGTTCGCCTGCAAAGCCTCGACCACCGAGAGAGGAACCGGAAAGGGGATTGCCCCAGACCAAGCTTGTAGACCTGCTCGCCGCGAAGCTCGCGTTCTCGGCACAGCTGGTTGATGGCCAGAGTGGCCGAGCAGCCCAGCCCGCGCACATTGAGATTCAGCTGAACGTCGAGATTCTTTTGCATCCTCGGTGCTTCTCAGCCGGAGTCGGGATGCCTGCCGCGAGTTGCGCATTTTGACATCCACCCTGCGCAAACGCACAACGAAAAAGCCATTATTCAAGCCGTTTTCCACTGGACGAACCCGGGCAATATTGTTACAATTATGATCAAGCCGGCGATTGCCTCAGCCTGAAGCGCAAGCCGGACAAGCAAACCCAAAAAACATTGGCTACTGCATTTCATTTTGCCAATGCCCTGAAAGGAGGCCGCATGACCAGCCCAGTCAGCGCCCTGAAGACCAAGGAGAGCCTCCCTCGAATCCACTACTACTCGCGAGCCAATCTCGAGAAGATGCCCTGCCTGGACCGGCTCAGCGCCGAGCAGGTCCACGCCATTCGGGTGGTCTCCACGGTGCTGCCCTTCAAGGTGAATCAGTACATGCTCAGCCTGATCGACTGGAATCAGGTTCCCCGGGACCCCATCTTTCAGCTAACCTTTCCCCAACGCGCCATGCTGAGCCCCGAGCACTTCGACCGCATGGCCAACCTGCTGCGCTCGCAAGCCTCCCCCGGGGAAGTCCAGATGGCCGCTCGGAAGATCCAGAAAGAGCTCAATCCCCACCCCTCGGGGCAGATGGAGCACAACGTCCCCACCCTGGACGGCCAGCGGTTGCCGGGAATGCAGCATAAATACCAGCAGACGGTGCTCTTTTTTCCCGCTCAGGGCCAGACCTGCCACTCCTATTGCACCTTCTGCTTCCGCTGGGCCCAGCTCGTGGGCCAGGAAGAAGTTCGCTTCGCCTCGCGTCAGGTGGAGACGCTGGTGGAGTATCTCAAGCGTCATCGTGAGGTCACCGACGTGCTGATCACCGGGGGAGATCCGATGATCATGCCCACTCGCATCCTGCAAGGCTACCTTGAAGCACTCCTCCAGCCGGGTCTGGAGCACATTCAGAACATCCGCATCGGCACCAAGTCGGTGTCCTACTGGCCCTACCGTTACCTGACTGATCCCGACGCTGACGAGCTCCTGCTTCTGCTCGACAAAGTGGCTTCCAGCGGCAAGCAACTGGCCATCATGGCCCACTACAACCACTACCGCGAGCTCGAGAGCGAGCCTGCCCAGCGGGCCGTGGCCCGGCTGAGGTCGGCCGGCTGCCAGATCCGCTGCCAGTCTCCCCTGGTGCGCCATATCAACGACTCCCCCGAGGTCTGGGAGCGGATGTGGAAGCTGCAGACCCGCCTGGGCCTGGTTCCCTACTACATGTTCGTGGAGCGCGACACCGGGCCGCGCAACTACTTCGAGGTCCCCCTGGCGCGAGCCCACGAGATCTTCCGCCAGGCCTACCGCCGGGTCAGCGGCTTGGCGCGCACCGTGCGCGGACCATCGATGTCGGCCACCCCCGGCAAGATACTGGTGGAGGGCGTGGCTGAGCTGGGCGGGCAGAAAGTCTTCGTGCTCAAGTTCCTGCAAGCCCGCGACCCCAACCTGGTGGGCCAGCCGTTCTTCGCGCGCTTTGATCCCGAGGCCACCTGGTTCGACCAGCTCAAGCCCGTATCGGGAGAGGGCTTCTTCAACCTGGCCCCGGCTTTGGCAGCAGCGGGGCAAAACGCCCCATACCAGGCGTGCGAGGGTCAGCCTTTGTTTGCGGCCGCCAGCAGGTAATCCTGGGAGGGGTCTTCCTGGCTGGCCAGCTCACCGCTGCGCAGCCAGGCGGTGTACCACAGGTCGCGCAACACCTCGGCTCCGCGGGCAATGCGCCCCACAGCCAGGTCGAGAGCGCGGGGGCTGGGCTCGGAGGGGCTCAGCTCGCCGTTCTTCTCATAGGTGTAGAGGTCGCGCACCAGGCCCTGCGACTCGCGCACCAGCCCCAGCCCCCAGGCCAGCGGGTCGCCCTCCCAGCGGCGAGGCTCGCTGATGCGCTCGGCCACGGCCTCGCTCTCCACCTGGCGATCCACCAGCCGCGTTTCGAACTGGCTGTGCAGGCCAGGTTTCGTGCGAAAGCCCTCGGGGTTGGGCTCACGGCTCTCGTCCCAGCCGTCGTGGTGCACGGTGGCGTGCAGCGGCTGGGTGGCGTCGGCCACGAAGTGGCCCAGCATGCCGGCGGTGTAGATGGCGTTCTCCTGGAACTGGCGCGTCAGCGGGCTGTCCGGGCCGGACCGGGCCAGCTCCTTGCGATAGAGCGTGAACTCGGCCACGAGGGTTTCGTACATCTCGGCGATCTTGTAGGGCAACGTGCCGGCCTTCTGGGGCTGGTTGTTGTCCGGCTCCAGCTCCTTGAGCAGCAGGGTGTAACCGTAGCGATCGCGAGGAGCGTCGCGGCCCTGCAAGAGCTCGGCGTTCATGTAGTGGTCCACAGCGTTGGCGTTGTTGAGATGGCGCAGAGCCCGGAAGCGCAGCCGGTCGGGATGGGCGCCCAGCACACCCAGGCGGTTGGCCGCCTCGCGGAAGAAGGGCGGCATCTCATCGGGCATGCTCTCGGCCGCCTGAGAGTTGACCAGAAAGTGGCCCTTGGCCCCCCACATGATGCCCGTCTCGTCCTCGGGTGGGGCGCAGCAGGGCTCGAAACGGTCCACCGGCCCGGGGTCACAGTGAGCGACTGTCGGCCGGGCTGCCGCAGACAGGGTCGGACGGGTGAGGATGGAGTTGATCATGGGAGCATTCTAACCGACCCGAGTGAGCATCGGGTTAACCGGAAGTTAACCTGTGCCTGGCCCGACCTTGGGCCGCAACAGGTTGAGCCTCGTCGGTCTACACGCCCGCAGCCGCGCCCCCACTGCGGAAGTCGCCCGCCCCGTAGAAGATCTGCTCGGACTCAGACCACATCACGGCGACCGAATGGCTGCGGTTGGGGCCCTCGAGCACCCGGTGGCCGAGCTGGCGCAGGCCCCGGCGCACGTCCTCGGGGATGGCCTTCTCCACGTGGGTCTCGTCGGGCAGCCACTGGTGATGCACCCGGGGAGCGTCCTGGGCCTGGCGCAGGTTGCTCTGATGATCGATCAGGTTCATCAGAATCTGCAGCACCGAAGTCGGAATGCGCGGCCCGCCGGCCGAGCCCAGGGCCAGGTAAGGCTGGCCCTCGCGCGCCACCATCAACGGGCAGCTCGAGGAGGCGGGCCGCTTGCCCGGCTCCACCTGGTTGGCGCGCGAGCTGACCAGCCCGAAAGCGTCCGGGGTGCCGGGGCGGCGCGAGAAGTCGTCCATGATGTCGTTCAGGACGAAGCCCGTCCCGGCCGGCACCACCATGCTTCCGAACCACAGGTTGATCGACTCGGTGGCCACGGCCAGGCCTCCTCGCCCATCGGCGGTCGCGAACGAAGCGGTGCCGCCGCTGCCCACGGCGGTGCGCTCGGGGGCGGTGAGGGGCAGGTCTGGGAGGGCGGGCAGGTCGCCCACCGAGCTGGCCTCTTTGGGGTTGACCAGCACGTGCAGCTCAGCGATGCGGGCCGGATCGAGCATGGCTTCGACCGGCACCGGGAAGAAGGCCGGGTCGGCCACCCAGGTGGAGCGCTCGGCAAAGGCGATCTTCATGGCCTCGGCCTGCAGGTGGTAGGTCTGCGAGCTGCCCATGCGCGAGGGCGAGAAGCGGAACGGCTCCAGGATGCCCAGCATCTGCAAGAGCTGGATGCCTCCCCCCGAGGGCGGGGGAACCACGTAGATCTCCTGGCCCCGGTAGACTCCGCTCAGGGGCTCGCGCCAGATGGGCTCGTAGGCGCGCAGATCCTCGGCCGTGAGAATGCCGCCCAGGCGCTTCATCTCGCGCACCATCAATTCGGCCGTCTCGCCCTCGTAGAAATCGCGCCAACCCTTCTGGGCCAGACGCCTGTAAGTACGGGCCACGTCCGGCTGGCGCAGCACCTCGCCGGGCCGGGGGCCTTCCCGGGAAGGGCCCAGGAAGAGACGGGCCGCCTCCTTATAGATCGAGATCAGCTTGCGCCGGGCCAGCAGGATGCGACGCAGGTTGGGATAGTAAGCAAAACCTTTCTCGGCCAGCTCGATGCCGGGCGCCAGGGCCCGCTCCATCGAGATGGTGCCGAAGCGCTCGAGCAAGGCAGCCAGGCCGGCCACGGTGCCCGGGACTCCAATGGCCAGCGGACCGCGGGCGCTGGCTTGAGCTCGACCGCTGTACATCCCCGGGTAAGCGGCTCCGGGGGCGGTTTCGCGGTAGTCGAGCACCACCGGACGCTCCATCTCGGGCAGCCAGACCATCATGAAGCCGCCCCCGCCGATGCCGGTGTATTGCGGGCAAAGAATACCCAGAGTGAGAGACAAAGTGACAGCGGCGTCCACCGCGTTGCCCCCCCCGGCCAGTACCTCGGCTGCCGCCGCGGCCGCTTGCGGATGGTCGCAGGCCGTCATCCCTCGGGTTCCCCAGTTGGGGTAAGGCGCCTCGAAAACCGGAGGCGACATCGAGCGACGGCGCAGTTCCATGCAGGTGGGTATGCTTCGGGACCACCCCCCGGGTTCCCCCTGGAACAGGAATTCACGTCCTGCCGCCTAAGGGCGGCGCGTGTTAGAAGTCGGTTGGGCGCCGCGCAGCCGGAAAACCGTGTCAGGGGCGGCTGCGCTCCTGGTCATCTGGTTGATTTTCCTCCTGCTTGCACCCGTTCTGGCCCAGGACGACCTGGGCATGGTGCGTCTGCCGGGTGGTGCCGTGGAGCGCGTGGAGGTTCCCGGGGGCCCCGTCGTGCTCTTGCAGCCCATCCCGGACCTGCCTTGCGCGGCCGTGTGTCTGCTGGTTCCGGCCGGCTCGCGCTCGGATCCATTGGGAAAGGCGGGCACAGCCCACCTCACCGAGCACTTCATGTTCCGGGCCACCCCCAGCTTCCCAGGTGGCCTGCTGCCGGCTCTCTACGAGGAGATCGGCGCTCGCCGGGGGGCGGCCACCACTGAGGATTCGCTCTTGTTCTGGGCCACCGTGCCGTCGCGCCAGCTCGACCTTGCTCTGAAGGTGGAGGCCGATCGCCTGGCCGGGCTCGAGTTCTCGCAGTCCGACTTTGACCGCGAGTGCGAGCTGGTGACCGCCGAGCTCTCCCGCACCTCGCCCGCCCAGCGCCAGGCCCAGGAGGTGCGCCATTCGCTGTGGCCCCTCGACCCGGCCCGCAGCGTGCCGGTGGCGGGGCGCGCCGAGGCCATCGAGGCCCTGCAGCCGGCCGACGTGCGCCGCTTTTACACAGACCATGTGCGTCGCGACCAGGCCGTACTGGTCGTGGTGGGCGGCTTCTCGCGCCCCAAGGTGCGCCAGCACCTGTGGCGGATCTTCCCCCGCTCCTCCGATGGCGCCCCTCCCCTGCCCCCGGCGGCCCCCATCGCGCCTCAACCGGGCCTGCGCGACCGGGCCGGAGAGGCCAGCGACGCGGCTCCCGCGGTGGTGGCCACCTATCCCCTGGAAGGAGCCCGCTCGGGCGAGCTGGCCGCCGTTCAGGTGGCCTGCGCCGCCCTGGGCTGCCCGTATCTGCTCGACCCCGCCACCTCCACCCTGCAGATCAAGCTGAGCCTGGACTCCTCCGGCTCGCCCACGCGGGCCCTGGAGCAGCTCAAAGCCCGGCTGGCCCGGGTGCGCGAGGTGTCCCTCGAGCCCGCCGCCCTGGAAGCCGCCAAAGCCCGCGCCCGAGCCAGCTTTTTCGAAGCCTGGGAAGATCCAGCCCGGCGGGCCCGCGACCTGGCCGTGGCCGAGGCCTGGGGCCACCTGGACTGGTATGTCGAGCTGCCGGGCCGGATCGCCGCCCTGCGCGCCGAGCCCCTGCGCGAGGCGGCCCAGCGCTGGCTGGCCCCCGAGCGGGCCGCGGTCGTCTACCTGGATGGCACACCCGGCGCCAGCCCGGCCGCCGCCGAGCTGGCCGAGGCCCGGGCCGACGAAGACCTGGCCAGCCCCGGGCTGCCTCCCTTCGCCCGCGTCAAGCTGGACAACCAGCTGGTCGTCCTGGTGCAAAAAGTGAAAGATCTGCCCACGGTAGCCATCCGCGGCTACGTGCTCGGGGGCGAGCAGCTCGACCCGCCCGACCGCCGGGGACTGACCGATCTGGCCGCCCGGGTGCTGGGCCAGCGCGACGAGCCCGGCCTGAAGCTGCGCTTCACGCCCCAGCTGCAGACCCTGGAGGTGGAGGGCTGGTGCCCCACCGACCAGCTTGCGCGTTGGACCGAGCTACTGGCCGAGGCCCTGGTGGAGCCCCGCGTCGATCCCGAGCGGCTGGCCCGCGAGCTTCAGGAAACCGGCGATCCGGCCTACCGGGCCTTTCTGGGCAAGGCTTATCCGCCCCAGCATCCATACGCCCGCTCGGAGAGCCTGCGCCAGGCCACCCTGGCCGAGGTGCAGGACCACCTGGCCCGGAGCTTGCGGCCCGACCGCGTGGTGCTGGCCGTCTCGGGCGACGTGGAGCCCTCCCAGGTGGAGCGTCTGGTGCGGGCCCGGCTGGACTCGTGGAAGGTCGAGCCCGCTCCCCCTCTTCTCCCTGTGCCCGCCGCACCGATGCCTGCGGGAGCCCGGGCGGAGCTGACCGGCCCGGGTCCGCTGGCCACCGTGCTGGTGGGCCATCCCGGACCCGGCCGCAATGAGAGCGACTACTACGCCTTCAACCTGCTCAACCAGGTGCTGGGCGGTAACCCCGTGACCTCGCGCCTGGCCGTGCGCCTGCGCGACCTGGAGCGGCTCGGGCCGCGGGTGGAGAGCCGGCTGATCCCGGCCTCCGGCTCCTCGCCCTGGGCGGTGGTGGCCCAGGTCGAGCCGGACAAGGTGGATCGGGCCGTGGCGGTGATCACCGACGAGCTGCGCAAGGCCACCGTCTATGCCCCCACCGAGGAAGAGCTGGCGCGGGCCCGCACCTCGCTGGAAGGGCGCCTGCAGGTGGCCCAGGGGGCGGGCTCGGCCCGAGCCGCCATGCTGGCCAGCGTCGAGCTGTATCGGCTGACCGAGAGCTATCCGCGCGACTTCTCCGGGCTCTACGGCCGGATCGGCGCCAGGGACCTCCTGGCCACGGCCAGAGCGCGGCTTCACCCGGACAACCTGGTGGTGGTCGTGGTCCGACCACGCTGACCGCCGTGCCATCAGCCGTCTCACGGGGCCCCGCCTTGCTCAGCGCGGCGACTCGATAGAGCCGCGCGCGGCCAGGCCAGCGTCAGTTGCGAAAGAAGGCCGCCCCCTCCAACTGCAACTTCTCGGGAACGTCGCTTCCGTAACGCTTGCGGCTGGTCTCCAGCCGGGTTTCCAGCAGGCCTTCAGAGAGAAGAAAGTCGCAGCGATCCACCTGACTGGCCATTACGCGCCCCCCGGCGCGGTATCCGGCCAGTCCGGGCAGAGGAACGGCCGTGCTGGTGGGCGTGGCCAGAGGAACCTCCAGCCAGCGCACCTCCCGGGCGGGGGCGTCATAGTAGCAGACCAGGTACTTGTGCCAGACCGGGGATCCGACGGCGGGATCGTAGTCGTAGCGTTGGGTGGCCTCATCCCAGGAGGACATGAAGGCCAGCGCCGTACCGGTGTTGGGGCCCGGATCGAGGGTGGCGCTCTCGTAGGCGCTGCGCTCCAGCTCGCGAGCCAGCCTCTCGGTCACCACCCGCAGGTCCTGGATCAAGGAAACCTGGGCATCCCCCTTCATCCAGGCGTTGGCCCCCATGCGGTAGACGGCGAACATGAGCATCATCAAGAGGCTCAGCAGCCCCAGGCTGACCAGCGTCTCAAGCAGGGTTTGACCCCGCCGCCTCAGGGGTGGAGGCTGGTTTCCAGCAGCACCTTGCTCTTGTCCGACCACCACACCTCCACCTGGATGGACTTGAGGCGCCCCGCCATGACCTCCTGGCCGGTCACCACCAGAGAAAACTTGCGGTTGTTCTGGGTAATGTCCGGGTAAGGCGAGGGAGGAAACTGAAGCGGGGCAACCCCCACGGCCGGTTGCCCCACCCGGCCGTCAAAACTGTAAACCCCGGCCGGGATGTAGGCAAAGCCGCCCCTGCTGGCGTTCAGCCGCACCCGCTCGAGCATCTGGCGGCCCACCTCGGTGGCCGTGGTCACGTCGCGCGAACGGGCCGCCAACTGGATGCCCGAGACGAACACTCCCACCAGGGCCAGGATGGCCATCGCCACCAGCGCAAAGGCCAGCACCAGCTCGGTGAGGGTGAACCCACGGCGCATTCAGCGGCCCAGCCAGGTGGCCACGCTCAACGAGGTTCCGGCGAAGTTAGCCCCGCCGTCATCAAAGAAGTCCTCCACAAAGGTCACCCGGGTGCCGTTTCCCAGGTAGAGATCCCCGGGTTTCACCGTGACCCCGCCTACGGTGGTGACGGGCAGACTGCTGTCACCCTGAGCGAGCACCGCCCCCAGGATGGTCACCTCGTTCTCAGCCAGGAGATAGCCGTTGGTGAAGATCTGCCCCTGGAAATAAGCGGTGCCCAGCTTGTTATAATTGATTTTCTGGACGTGCACCAGGGAAGACTGGAAGACCGTGCCCCAGGTGATCCAGTCGGCGCTGGCATAGTCGCCAGCTGCGTCCATGATGGCTTTGGTGCTGCCCGTGGCCAGAAACGTGTTGATAGCGGTATCGTGGTCGGGGTAGATGTTGGCCACCATCTGGTTCATGTCGCCCAGATCGCCGATGCGCTCGACGATGAAAGCTTTGGCGGTGGAGTCGGGGATGCCGTTGGCAGGGTCCAGGATGTAGGCCTTCATCTTCCCGAAGTTGTCGGCGTTCCAGGGGCCACCGTCGGGGGAAGCCTCGGGCGGAAGGCTGGCCGCCCCCGAGCCGGGCTGGCCCAGGGCCCTGCGGTATTTCTCGAAGGGGCCCCAGTAGCTGCCAGCCAGCACTTGAGCCCCGTAACCTGCGACCAGATCTTGCTGGCCCTTGATCGCCGCGCTGGCCTGTTTGGTATAGATGTCGAGCTGGGGGTGGGTGGCACCCAGGGCCGCCAGATACTGGCTACCATTGAAGCCTTTCAAGCTGACACTGCCCTTGCTGAAGAGCGCGATGTTGCTGTCGGCGTTGCCCTCGATGCTGGCATCCCCCTGGAAGCTGGTCTCTCCCTGGACGTAGATCGAGCCCTTGCCCGAGATGGATCCGTTCACGGTCAGATTCCCGGTGACGTACAGGTTGGCTCCGTCCAGGTCGAGGTCGCCGTTGAGGGTGACGTCACCGCTGTGATAGTAGTCACCCGTTCCCAGGCTGCTCACGCCGGTGGCATTGAAAGTGGGGGCCGGGCTGCTGCTCTTGGCGCTGATCTCGCCGGGAATGTCGATCACCGGGAAGGCGGCTGCCCCCACTCCGGTCTGGGGCACTCCCCCTCCCGGAGTGTAGCCGGCCAGGTCGATGGCTGCCCCGGTCGCGACCGAAGAGACCGTTCCGGTGATGTTGGCCGCACCTCCCTGGGGGTCCCACTTGATGACAGTGCCCGGCCCGGCGCTGTTGCTCTGGATGTGGCCGGGAACGGGGGTGAGGTCATCCAGCGCTTTGATCCCGTCCACCATGGCATCGCCGATCATGGTGACCGTGCCCGTGCTCTGGATGGCTCGGGTGAGGTTGGCTCCGGTCATTCCGCGGGTGACCATGGCCTCGAGCACCCGTTCCACCCCGCCGCACTGGGCCCGCACGATGATCAGTGCCGAGGCCGGTGGCACCGTGTTGGGTCCCCGGTAGCTCTCAGCCGAGCCAGCAGTGTTCTGCAGATTGTTGACCGAGTCCAGGGCCCCCGGCCCCGGCCCGCCCGCGAAGGTCACCGACCAGCTGCCGCCCTGGAGCGTGCCCGTGAGGGTGCTCGAGGGGGGGGTAAAGCCGTTGGCTTCCAGCTCGGCCATGGTGACCGCCAGACCGGCTTCTGCCGCGTAGAGAGCGGCCACCTTGCGGTGGTGCACCATGCCCCCGAAGAGGCTGGCCCGGGTCGCGGTGAACAGCGCCATCAGCATGAGAGCCAGGATGGCCGTCATGATGAGCGTTGACACGATGGCGATGCCGCGCTTCATTCCTTAGATGTAGCACAAATTCGCCATGGAAACCATGAGGGGGGTCCAGCGGGCGACCGGGAGCACCGCCGGAACCCCCCTTGACAAAGTTTTCCGGCTGGGCGACTCGCTGGAAGTCGGGCCGCCCACAATATCTTGTGGTGGCGGAGGTAGGGGCAGGGGCCCCCGAGACCGCCACGAGAGAGGGGCCTCTGGCCGACGGAGGAAGGGTAACGGTAGGCAAGGACTTTACGGACGCTGCCCTGTGCGTTGCTCAGCCGAGACGCCGGGCCTGGGCGGCGCGACCGCCTTCCTGCAGCGCCGAACACGATACCGCGGTTCTGAGGTGCGGCCAAGGAGCCGACCTCATCGAGCGTCCTCGCATCCCGGGGGCGACTCGGCTCCGGCCAGAGGGGTGCCGGCCCACTCCGAATCCGGGATCAGGATACCCCTGGCGGCGAGCTCATTGGCCAGGCTCGGATCATTCAGGCGCAGTTTCAAGACCCGAGCGATCAAGTTGGCCGTGAACACGCTGAACCGACGGCCCTGCTCGTCCTGCCTCAGGCGGTCTGCCTCGAGAGCGTTGGCGGCCAGTCGCGCGGTGGCGGGGTCCTTCTCGATCAACGCGATGACCGCGTCGAAGTCATGCTCGGCCATGGTCTCGAAGAGAGAGCGGAGGAACTCTTCCACGGGCCCTTCAGCCTCGGCGCGGACGGCCGGCGAAAACAAGGCGAGGATCAAAAAAACCACCGTGATGCATCGCAATCGCGTCGTCAGAGAATGCTCCGAGGTGAGCGACAAACAGCTTGATGCATTGCATTCCAGGGCCACTCCATCTAACAAAACACTCTAGAGCTTCGGGACGGAAGTGTCAACGCAATATTTGTCATCGAACGGAGGGGAAAGGCTCGATCAACCTGGTGCCTGCAGGCGCAGCACGTAGGTGCCAGGGGGACGGCCGGTCAGCTCCTCGTTGAAGGAGATCAGCTGTCCCACGCAGGCATCTCCCTCACCCCGGGCCAGGCGCACGACCATGCGGGCGGCTGCCTCGGGGAGCACCTCCTCTTGCTGCATGTAGGGTCCAAACCAGGCCAGAGACTGCTTGCCCTCGAGCAGAATTCGCTCGGTCATCTCGGTGCGCACCGTGCCCGGATGCAGGGCGAAGACCCGGATGCCGTGCGCCCCCGCCTCCATGGCCAGCCCTTCGGTGAAGCGCAAGAGGGCGGACTTGCTGACCACATAGGCCATCAAATTGGGTATTGCAGCCGCGCCGGCGCCGCTGGCCACGTTGATGATGCGGCCCTGACGGCGAGCCAGCATGCTCTTGAGCACTTCGTGGCAAAGCAGCATGGGACCGCGCAGGTTGACTTCCAGGCAGCGCCACCAGTCTTCCGGGTCGTTGTCCCACAAGGGCCCGACCGGCCCGCCCAGACCGGCGTTGTTGACCAGAAGGTCCACCGGTCCCAGGGCCTGCTCCACCTGCCGGCAGAGCTCGCGGGCGGTCTCGGGGTGGCTGACGTCACCGGCCAGCCCCAGGCAGCCCAGCTCGCCAGCGGTCTTCTCCACCAGATCGCGAGAGCGTGCCACCACGGCCACCCGCATGCCCTCAGCGACCAGGGCGGCCGCGATGGCGCGCCCGATGCCTCGTGTACCGCCCGTGACCAGGGCCACTCCCGTCATCGGCTCACTCCTCTCGCGTGAAGACCTGGCACGCATCCCAGCGTACCCGGCTATCGCTGTCGCGGCGCAGGGCCAGCAAACGCTCGCGCCACTCTTGCTCCCAGCCGCTGCGACGGCCGGCGGCTGCCACCAGGCGCACGGCCATGCGGCGCCAGGCGGGAGGGCCTGGAGAGAGGCGCTGGTAAGCTCGCTCCAACCCCTCCCAGACGAAGCCAGGGTCGGCCAGCTCGGCCTCGAAAGCTTCCAGAGCGATCCCGTCGCTCTCGGCGGGGTCTTCCAGGCTCTGCAGAGCGGGCCAGTCGAGCGCGGCCACCTGCAGTCGCACGCCCAGCTCGCCCCCCACCAGGTGCCGCAGGGTCTCGCTCAGGGCCTTGCGCTTGCGCCAGGCCACCCTGCCCAGCAAGCCGACCAGCCGGTTGAGCCGTTGCCAGGCGGGGCGATCGCGCTCGGGCTCGGCATCCGGAGCCTGTGGTCGGGCCTCCAGAGCCCGGGCGGTCTCGGTCAGCACCTCCAGCCCCAACCCGTCGCCGGCCACCCGCACCAGGCCCTCGGCCGCCACTCGCCACTCGGGGCCGACCTCGAGGTCAAGCAGCGCGGACGCCAGGGCTCGGGCCACCGGCTCCTCCAACCCGGCCGCCCACTGCGGCAGAACCCCGAAGGCCGCCTCGCGTACGCGCGCGTCGCTCGAGCCGGCCACCCGGATCACCAGCTCGGCATAGAGTCGGCGGGCCTTCTCGGGCAAAAGCTCGGGGGACTGATCCAGAAGTGCCCGGGTCACCTCGGCCTGCCCCCGGGTCGCCTCCGACAAAATCTCCCAGCAGGTCTCGTTCAAAATGGCCCGGGCCGCGTGCAGCACGGCGATGCGGACATCGCGGTGCAACTCGGGACGCTGCCACTGCGAAAGCAGGGTTTGCGAGGCGCCGCTGACCCGGTGAGCGCCCAGCAGGCGCAGGGCCTCCTTGTGCACGGTCACCTTCAGCCTCTCTCGAGAGAGCAGCTCGCCCAGCTTCTCGGCCAGCAGGTCGGGCGGAGTAAAGCGGGCTACCCGGGGGACGGCGTACATGGCCACCCGGGCCCGGTCGCCGTCGAGGTATTGCAGAAGCTCGGAGAGCGCCTGGCCCGGCTGGTCGAGGTAGGTCGCCCCCTGCAGGGCAGCTTCCTGCATGGGCACCTGAGAGCTTTCCAGGTAGCCGCGCAGATCGTCCAGGCGGGTGGTCTGGAGCCGGCACAGGGTGAACAGGGTGGCGGTGCGCTCGCCATCGTGGCGCTTGGAGTCCTCGATGACCGGGCGCAGCAGCTTGGCGAAGGCCCGCTGCTGGCGAGGCAGCCAGCGGTGAAAGCCATCTCGGGCGGGAATGAGGTAGACCGTCTTCTGGCTCACGAAGCGGCCCTTGATGAGCTTGCCCTGCAGGTAGGGGTCGAGCCAGTCCTGGCGGCGCCGGTGCACGTGCCAGAAGACGGTCTGGATGGCGATCGCGGAAGGGTCGTGATCGAGCAGCCTGCGCGCCCTCTGATCGCGCTGGGCGGGGTCTTCGAGCCAGAGGTGGACGGCCTGGTGAGCCACCCAATCGGGTTTGGCCCTGGTGGCCTCCCCGAGCAGCTTTTGCAGGCCGGGCAGATTGCGGGCTCGCTTGCCCAGGGCCGCTGCCAGGCTGAGCACCGGGCTGTAGCGGTCCCGCTCGTTGGAAGCTTTGACCCAGCGCTGGAAGGCGCCGTAGAGAGCCTGCTCGCTGCCCAGGGGCAGATCGCTCAAGCGCGGCCAGGCCAGGCTGCCGCTCTGGCCCACCAGCTTTCTCTGCAGGTCGAGGCTGAAGGGCAGGAAAGGGCCCTCGGGCTCGAGCGCCCCCCGGCGCAAGAGCTCCATTCCCAGCTGTTGCAGGACGTTGCGGGTTGCCCAGGAGGTGTCCCGGGCCTGCACCACCGCATCCACCAGCAGGCCCAGCGGCTCGAGGCTGGCGGGGCCGAGCTGGCTTGCCCGCAGCGCCGCGCAGGCGGCCAGGCGCACCGGGTCCTGCTCGTTCTTCAGGCGCGGGACGAGACGCTGGAGCAAGGGCCCCAGGTCGGCGCGGTTGAGGGCGTAGCACTTGAGCAGGCGGCCCAGGGCCAGGGCCCGGTCTTCGGCCAGAGCCGCCCGGGTCTCGCTCTCCAGAATGCCTTCCCCCACGGCGGTGGAGGCGAAGGCGGCCACCTCCTGACGGCGCTGAGGCTCCAGGCTGACAGCCCGCAGGCCCAGCATGCGCTCGGCTTCGCGAATGCGCAGCTGGTGGGGCAAGCACTCGAGCATCTCCAGGGGCCACTCGCGGGCGCTCAGGTCGGCGCCCTGATAGGCAGACTCGAAGGCCGCCTGGCGCCATGAAGGTGGGCAGGCGGCCAGCAGGCGGGCCAGTAGCGTGGAATCGTGGGCGAAGTGACGGGCCAGGCGCTGGATGCGCTCGCTCCCGAGTCGCCTGATCTTGCGCGCCAGGTCGGCCGGGGGGGGCAGCTCGGCCCGGGTGAGCAGGGTCTCGACCAGGTCGGGCTGGCTCCTGGCCAGCAGACCCAGGGGGATCGGTGGGAGCTGCTCGGGTGGATGCAGCTCGAGAGCCAGCTGCATCACCTCGCCCGGGTGGTGCTCGGCCAGCGCCCTCCAGGCCTGGCGATAGACCAGCCAGAGGCGGGCTCGCTCGCGGTCGGGAGCGCTTTCCAGGCGCTGGCGCAAGAAGGCCAGAGTGGGGGCGGGATGACGGGTCGCCAGCCCACCCCAGTTGGCCAGGCGTGGGGCCAGACGGGGCAGGTGGCGGCCCAGCTCCTCGGCCGAGAGAGCCCGCAGCAAGTGCACCGCCTCGCCCGGACCGTAGCGTTCCTCGACCATGGGAAGCAGGGCGGCAGCCTGCTCGGGCGTGGCCCGGGTGGACAGGATGGAGAGCAGCCCGGAGCGCACCGCCGGACAGACACGAGTCAGAATCGCGCTCAGGTCGGGCAACTCGGGCAGGCTGCGCAGCAGGCCCAGCGCACAACTGCTCACGCTAACGCGGGGGTCGAGCAGTGCCTGGAGCAATCGCTCGGGACAGCCAGCGTGGCGAGCTCCCACCAGCGCCAGGCCAGGGTGCTCGCTGGCCAGGTCGTCGAGCCAGGCGCTCAGAGCAGGAGTGTTGGCGTGCTCTCGGGCTACCTGCGCCACTCGCTGGACCCGGGCGTTATAGCAGAGCCGGTCCAGCTCTTTTGTCAGGTCGGGGATGCGGGCCATGGCATGCGGGCGTTTCCATTTACCGACCGGGAAGGCCTGCCCGCGTGGGAATGTGCGCGGAGTTGCCGGCGCCTGGGCCTGCATGTCCGGGCACATTTCGGGACGGCAGGCCCGATCGCCGATCTCGGGGAACTCTCCTTCATGCTCTCCAGGCTCTTCGGGCTCGATCTTGAGAAGAAAGCTCTCTTCTTTCGTCAGGTGGCCACCATGGTGCGGGCCGGGCTGTCCATCGGGCGCTCGCTTGAAGGTGCCTCCGATCACACCATCGGCAAGATCGGCAAGGACATGTCCGACAAGGTCACCCACGGCGCCTCTCTGGCCCAGGTGATGAAGGAATACCCCCAGCTCTTCACCCGCTACGAATCGGCCCTGGTGCAAGCAGGCGAGCAGGGAGGCACGCTGGAGCGCAACCTCCAGCAACTGGCCGACGGGCTCGAGAAGAGCCTCCGATTCCAACGCGATCTGATGAGCAAGATGGTCTATCCGCTGTGCATCGTCCACGTGGGCATCTTCATTCCCCCGCTCTATCTGCTGGTGACCTCCGACCTCAAGACCTACCTGATCACAACGCTCACCGTGTTCCTGACGTTCTGGGGCACCATCCTGGCCCTGGTGCTGATCTACCGGGCCCTCACCAATGTGCCCAGCCTGCGCCGGGTGGTGGACACCTTCGTGCTCTACCTGCCCCTGATCGGCAGCCTGGTGGTCAAGATCGCCATGGCCCGATTTCTGGCCTGCATGGCCCAGCTCTACGACTCGGGCTTCCTGCCGGTCGAGGCCATCAAGCTGAGCGCCTCGGCCTGCGGCAACCTCTCGATGGAAGAGCGCCTGAAAGGTCTCACCCCCTTCATCGACCAGGGGCTCAACCCGGCCGCGGCCATCAACAAGCTGCGTTTGCTGCCCCCCATGGTGGCCCAGCTGCTATTGACCGGCGAGGAGACGGGGGATCCGTCCGACATGATGCGACGCGCTTCCGAGATGATGGATGAGGAAGCCCAGTACACCCTGAAGAAGGTGATGGTGCTGCTGCCGGTGATCATGATGCTCTTCATGGGCATCGTGGTGGGCGCCTACGTCATCCACTTTTATACCCGCACGCTGAGCACCATCATCGGGCAGTAAAGCCGGCCTTCCTCCTCGAACACGCCGCCCATGAAGACCAGAGCTGCCGTTGCGCTGGCCCCCGGCCAGCCACTCTCCATCGAGACCGTCGACCTGGAAGGCCCCAGAGCGGGCGAAGTGCTGGTCGAGGTCAAGGCGACCGGCGTCTGCCATACCGACGCCTACACCCTGTCCGGGCGGGACCCGGAGGGGCTCTTTCCCAGCGTGCTGGGCCACGAGGGGGCGGGGGTCGTGCTCGAGTGCGGGGCCGGGGTGACCAGCCTCAAGCCGGGCGACCACGTGATCCCCCTCTACATCCCCGAATGCCGCCAGTGCAAGACCTGTCTTTCGAACAAGTCCAACCTGTGCACGGCCATCCGCGACACCCAGGGCAAGGGGCTGATGCCCGACGGCACCAGCCGCTTCTCGCTCAACGGCGAGAAGGTGCACCACTACATGGGCTGCTCCACCTTCGCCAACCACATCGTGCTGCCCGAGATCGCGCTGGCCAAAATCCGCTCCGACGCGCCCTTCGACAAGGTGTGCTATATCGGTTGCGGGGTCACGACCGGCATCGGAGCGGTGATCAACACGGCCAAGGTGGCCCCCGGCGACCGGGTGGTGGTGTTCGGGCTGGGCGGCATCGGCCTCAACGTCATCCAGGGCGCCCGCATGGCCGGCGCCCACCAGATCGTGGGGGTGGACCTCAACCCCGCCAAGCGCGCCCTGGCCGAGAAGTTCGGCATGACCGACTTCGTCAACCCGGCCGAGGTGGAGGGCGACCTGGTGGCCCATCTGGTCCACCTGACCGAAGGTGGAGCCGATTATTCGTTCGAGTGCATCGGCAACGTGAAGGTGATGCGTCAGGCCCTGGAATGCACCCACCGCGGCTGGGGCACCTCGGTCATCATCGGGGTGGCCGGGGCCGGCGAGGAGATCGCCACCCGACCCTTCCAGCTGGTGACCGGCCGGGTCTGGAAGGGCACCGCTTTCGGCGGGGCCAGGGGACGGCGCGACGTGCCGAAGATGGTGGACTGGTACATGCAGGGCAAGATCAACATCGACGATCTGATCACCCACACGCTGCCCTTGAGCGAGATCAACCAGGCCCTCGAGCTGATGCATGAAGGCAAGTCGATCCGCAGCGTGATCACGTTCTGAGCCTGCGGGTCGCTCCGTTCTCCGAGCCACGCCCAGCCCGGGCGGCCTGTCCAGCGGTCGAGCACCGACTTTCCCTGGATCAGCTGGCGGGCCCCCTGGATCTAGAAGTCCGGCCGCAACCCTTCCGGCTGCGCTCCTGGACCTGGAGCGAGTCCTGTTCGTGCGTCTGGTCTTGAGCCAATAAAGCTCGCAAGCCTTCCAGGTCCTCGACGCGGGCGTCGGCCCCGGCCAGCTCCTCTTTTGAGCCGAATCCCCAGCCGCAGGCGATGGTGAAAAGACCGTGAGCCCGGCCGGCCTCCAGGTCGCTGGCCCGGTCGCCAATCATGGCGGCAGGGCCCTGCAACTCGCGCAGGGCCCTGCCCACCAGGGCTGGTTTGCCTCCCTGCGGGTCGTCATCCACGCACAAGGCCACGTGCAGGCACTCATCCAGCCCGCTTGATTCGAGAGCGGCCTGCATGTAGCCGCGGCCGGCGTTGGTAACCAGTCCCAGGCGACGTCCGCTGGCGAAGAGCTCCCTCAAGAGCTCCAGCACGCCCGGATAGAGCGGCGCATTCTGGCGCAGCTCGGCGATCTCGTGCTGGCGCAGCTTATCCACCCAGGCCTCGGGAGCGGACCCGGGCAGCAAGCCGCGGTAGTATTCCTCCTCGGGCCGGCCAATCAGGCTCAATATCTGCTCCTGGTCGGGCACGGGGCAACCCAGCTCGCCCAGCCCGACCCGGGCCGTCTCAAGGGCCAGGCGGCCGGAGTCGAGCAGAGTTCCATCCAGGTCGAGCAGCAGGGTCAGGAAGCGCACGGTGAGAATTCCCCTCGTTCATGGCTTGGACACGCGAACAGCGCCTCCCTGCGGCCTCCCCGCAGGGCCCCGCCTTCCGGCGAACAGGCGAGGTGGCTCGCGGCTCCAGCCCTTCGCCCCAGTCCTCCCACGGAATGCCGGTGGTGCGCCTGGCCGAGCTCGGCCGCGAGCAGCGCAGCCAGATCCTGCGGGTGCCGTTCTTCTCCCCCAGCCTGGGCCTGCGACGCTGGCTGGCGCTCAAGCTGCCTCCTGGCTATCAGCCGGGCCAGGAGCTGCCCCTGGTCTACTGCTTTCGAGGCCATCACTTCGAGTGGATCTCGGGCCGCGAGGACGCTTCCCGCCAGAACCCTCTGCCGGCCCAATTCGAGCAGGCGATCAAAGAGGGGCGACTGCCTCCCGCCATCCTGATCTTCCCCTGCTTCGGGTCCGACGACCGCAAGATGTTCGCCATCGCGGCCAACTGGAGCTATCCGCGGGCCATTCCCGCGCAGCGCGGCATGGGGCTGGGTCGATTCGAGGACTACCTGCTGGAAGATCTGATGCCCCAGGTCGAGCGCTCGCTGGGGCTGTACAATCCTCGCCGTATCGCGATCGGTTTCTCGCTGGGCGGTCTGCTGGCCATGCAGCTCTCGCTGCGCCATCCCCACCTGTTCACCGACGTGGGCACCTACGACGGCAGCTTCTTCGACCACCCCGTTCGCAGCGACGACTCCATCCTCAGCTACGGCATTTTCGAGCCCATCTTCGGCTATCCGAGGAACGCCGAGCTGGTGGCCGAGCACAGCCCCCTGGCCCTGCTCCAGAGCCACGGCCCCGAGCACCGGAAAGTTCGCTTTTACGTGCAGAGCGGTCCTGAGCGAGCCGAGCCCAACGACTCGAATTTCTATCGCTGTCGCCAGGTCGTGGAGGCGCTGGAGGCCGCCGGACTCACCAACCACCTGCCCCAGGTGATCGAAGATGGGCACCACAACTGGTTTACGGCCGACCGCTTCGCCATGTCAATCCTGGAGCTAGCCCTGAAAAGCTGACTCCCCTGGGGCCTCGGCGGAGAGCGCTCCGCAGCCCGAAAAAAGGCGCAGTCGACCGGACTTCGAGCTGCAGCCGGAAAACCGAGTCAACGGGGGTCCGGCTGCTACAAAACCGCCCGTCGCGCCGCCAGGGGCAAAGACCCGAAGCCTACAGCTGCTCCTGAAGGGCCTGCGAGGCCCGCCGGATGTCGTAGCGGATGAGTCCCAGATTGATGTCCTGGCTGGTCATCACCAACAGATAGGTCACCTCGTTGATGTTCTTGAAAAACAGGTGTCCGCCGTTGGCCTCCATGCTGAGCATGTCCAGCTCGCCGCGCTCAAAGCGCTCCATCATTCCCGATTCGACCGAGGAATAGAGCTCGGCGGTGGTGGCCCCCAGGAAGTCGGGGTCTTGCTCGGTACTGCCGGCACTGGCGATCACCAGACCATCCTTGCCGACGATCAGGCTACCCTGCACGCCAGGGGTCTGGTTCAAAACCTCGAGGATGTCTTCCATCGAATCAGAGTCCTTTCCGGGTCTATTGGAATACCGAAGCCAGCATCTGGGCTGCGCTGATGAGCTTGTAGTGCCAGACGTCGCGCGGGATATCGGGGGCCAGCAAAGTGATCATCACCGCTTCTTTGTCCAGCGGAATCACGCTGAACCAGCGCGTCTCGGTGCGCAGCAAGAACTGCCTGGCAGGGGCCATCTCGAGGCGCTCGAGAGCCTGCTCGGAATCGACCATGGCCTGGGTCAACACCACCCCGAGCACCTCGAGATTGAGCTCTTCCTCCACCTGATAGTCGATGGGCAGGCCGTCGCGCGAGGTCACAAGGTTTCCCTGTACACCCTCGAGCCGGCCCAGGTCTTCCATGACCTTCTTCAGGATGGCCTCCCGCAACACCAGCTCTCCCGGCAGCGAGGAAGCACCGTCCTCATGCTCGCGATGACCCCTGGACTCGTGCACGAGCAGGTGCAGGTCGTCGATGGCGGGCTGAATGAAGAGCCGCGATTGACCCCCTTCTACCCCCAGCGAGGCCAGCCAGCCCAGCTCTCCCTCCTCGGTAGCCCGAGCGAAGGCGTCGTACAGGGTGGACTGAAGGGCCGCCACCAGCGGGGCGTCCGAGACGGTCTCCAGCTTGCCGGCCACCATCAGGCCTTCGCGGCTGGCCAGAGAGGCCGAGCAGCCTTCCACCTCGAGCACCTCGCTCAGCAGCTCTTCGACTTCCTTGACCCGAGTGGTCAAGCCCTGGGTCTGCAGATCCTCGAGGATATGGCGCAAAACTTGCTCGAGACGCTCCTCATTGGTGCGCTCGTGCTCGGGCAGGCCCATCATCTCGGGCACCAGCTCTTCGCCGAAGGTCATCTCCTCGGCCGCGGTGGCTTCCTCCAGCGCGGGCTCCTCTTCCAGCAAGGCATCCAGGTCGAGCCCAACCCCATCATCTTGCACAATCGTCTCATCGAGATCGAGCCCCGCGTCGAAGTCGACAGGCAGGTCCTCGATCACCGAGGTCAATTCTTCCTCGTTCTCCAGAGAGCTGGCGTCCTCGGCCTCGTCTTCGAGCGGTCCCGACGAGACGTCCACATCCACGTCCTCGAGCAACTCGCCCACCAGGGCATCGATGTCATCGGGCAGAGTGGAGCTTACGCTGGCGTGATGGGCGACCTGGTCCTCAACCTCGACCTCGGGCTCATCCGGCTCGGCTACCGGCTCTTCAGGCGCGGGCCCGAGCAGATGCTCGCCGACCAGGTCGGCCACCTTGAGCACCGTCAACTGCTCGAAACGAGCGAGCAAACGCTGCACATTCGCGGTCGAAGAGCGCACCATCACTTCTTTGAGGCGCTCCTCGAGCGTGGTCAGGTCATCCACCACATAGACGGACGGCTCCTTGTGATTCAGCCGCAGCAGCACCTGGACGGCATCGCGATTGAGCTGTTGGGGGCAGACCAGGAAGGCGGCGTCGGGCTGGAAGTAGCGGGCCCGGGTCAGGAATCGGAAGGCCTGATCGGGAGCCACCGAGTCTTCCTGCACCTCGAAGAAGAGCAGGGCGCCCTGGTAGGCCACGAAGAGGTCGAGAATGTGGGCGTCGCGCTCGGAGATCCAGAGGATGTCCTGCTCGGCGATGCCGCAGCGCTGCAGCTCACGCGCCACCAGGAAAGCCAGCCAGATGTTGGCCTGGGAGAGCCGCCGACCCCGTTCGGTGAGGGTGAGCAATTGCTCGACGCGCTCCTCCATGATGGGGCGTCCCGAGAGGAAGTTCTTGAAACCACGAGTGGAGGCTTCCTCCAGCGCCTCGTAGGACTCGGTGCGGAGCAGCTTGTTGCCGGTCTCGCGGTCGAAGACCTCGAAGATCCTGGTCACCAGACCCATGCGGTCGAGCTCATTGGCGTGGGCCTCGAGCTGACCGGCCTGCCGCTTACCTGGGAAGGCTGACAACAGCTGGCCCGGACGTTTGCGCACCTCGTTGAGCAACAAGCGCAATCCACGGTTCGCCAGAACTTCGGCGGCCTCGAGATCAGAGTCGCTGGCGCGAAACGGCTCGGCGTCCTCGGCCAGCAAGCGGAAACGGTCCGAAATGCTGGGCATGGGGGCCCACTTCTTGCTGCCCAGAATCTCCTCGATGGCAGCTCGGAAGTCCAGAAAGATCGAGCTCTCCGGACCTGAGACTGCACCCACCTCAAGACTCTTTCGGTCGCCTCCCACCAGGTAGTAGAGCACCTCGCCGCCCGGGGCCAAAAACATCTCCCCGCCACTGCGATTGGGTTTGACCTCCAGGCCCAGCGTGCGCCGGAAGCCCAGGGCCACGTCCGTGACCAGGGGCTGGAATTGGCTGCACAGGTGCTTCCAGAGACTGTCCTCCAGCTCGGTGCTGACGCGCGCGGTGACGCGCTCGCGGACTAGATGCATGTGTTCCTCCAGCTCATTCTCAGCGACCACAGGAGCGGTCGACCAGTCAGCGCCCGCCGCGGCTGGTGCCAGCCCCCAGACGGTCGAGGTCGCGCTTGAACCGTTTCTTGAAAGCCTCCGAGCGTTTCCGGACCGCAACCCGATATCCCTCTTGCAACTGCTCGATGCACTCGTTCTTCATTTTCATGCGCTCGTAGACCAGGGCCAGGTTGTAGCGAGCATTCAGGTCGGTGGGATCGATCTGCAGGCAGCGCCGGTAAGCCTCGATGACCTGCTCCCAGCGACCCTTCTTGGAGTAGGCGACTCCCAGGTTGTACTGGCTCTTGGAGTCGGTGGGGTTGAGGCCGATGGCCTTCTGGTAGGCCTCGATGGCCTCGTCGAGGCGGTTGGCGCCGGCGTAGGCGATACCCAGGTGGCTGTAACCTTCGGCCAGATAGGGATCGAGCCCCACCGAGCGTTTCAATACCTCGATGGCACCGTCGTAGTCGCCCTGGCGAAAGTGCACCAGGCCCAGTTTGATCAGGTGGTCGGGTTGGCGAGGCTCGAGGTCGGCCGCCACCCGGAAAGCCTGGGCAGCTTCGGCCCAATTGCCCTGCTGCATGTAGATCAGGCCGATCTCCGAATGAGGCCGGGCCCAGCCGGGATTGGCCTGGATGGCCAGTTGGAGCGCTTCCAGCGCTTGCTCGAATTTGCCTTTGCGAAGCAGCACCGTGCCCAGGCCAGCGTGGGCCCGAGCGCAATTCTCGTCCATCGCCAGGGCTTTCTTGAAGAAACCCTCGGCCTGCTCCCAGCGGCGGGCGGCCGCCTGAGCCTCGCCCATGCGAGCGAAGGTGTCCGGTGAGCTGCGCAGCTCCAGAGCCCGCTCCAGAGCCTGGATGGCCAGCCGGCTGTCGTCGCGCTTTAGGTAGGCCTGACCGATCACGATCTGCATGTCGGGGTTGGTGGGGTCGAGATCGACCGCTCGCTGATACTCCTCGATAGCCAGATCCAGCTCGCCCCGCTGCTCATAAAGCCGTCCCAGCTCCACCCGGGCGGAAGCGAAGTCGGGATACTCCTCCAGCAGGTGGTGCAGCTCCTTGACCGGGTCCTCAGCATCCGAAACCTGAGCCAGACAGGCCGCCCGCTGGAAACGGATCGCCAGGCGACGAGGGGCGAGGCGCAGGGCTTCCTGCGTTTCCTGGAGGGCCAGCTCGACCTTGCCCTGGAGCAGGTACATCCGGCCCATCTGGTAGCGCAGAGAAGCTTCGTCCTCGTAGGTGACCGAGGCCTGAGCCAGCTCGGCCTCGGCCGCCGGCCAGTGGTGCAGATCGATGTGGATCAGGGCGCGGCGAAATGCGATGTCAGAGTAGCGGGCCTGGTTCTCCTCGGCGGCCGTGAGCGCCTCCAGGGCATCCTGGGCCCGGCCCAGGGCCTGCAGGGCCACCCCCCGCTGGTAGTAGAGCTCGCCCAGCTCTTCGGCCGGCGGCTCGAGCTCGAGCGAGCGCCCCAGATGTCGAGCGGCTTCGCTGTAGCGTCCACCTTTGAGCAAGACCAGGCCCAGGTAGCCAGGAATATCCCAGCGCTCGCCCTCCAGCTCGAGAGCCTGGCGAAAGAGGCGCTGGGCCTCCTCCGGGTCGCCCAGGTCGTAGAATGTGCGACCCAGGTAAAAAAGCGCGTCGCAATGCTCGGCCTCATACTTGAGGCAGGAGCTGAGCGCTTCCCGCGCGGCCTCGAAGTGGCGGGCTCGCCACTGGGTATAGCCCAGCTCGAAGTGACTCTGGGCTCTTTTGGGATTGAGCGCGATGGAAGCCTGGAAGTGGGTAACGGCGGCCGGCAGGTCGCCCAGCAGCCGACAGGTTTCGGCCAGGTCGACCAGGTACTCCAGGTTGTGAGGCTCGGCAGCGTGGGCCCCTTCGAGGAAGCGGCGAGCTTCCTTGAGGCTGCCCAGCTCTCGCTCCACCAGGCCGGCTTCGTAGGCGGCAGCCGCCAGGCTGCTCTCCAGCTCGAAGGCTCGGGCGAAGTGGTCGCGGGCCTCGCGATCGGCGCCCAGGCGGCGCAGGGCCAGTCCGGCCCGGTGGTGAGCTTCGGCCCAGTAAGGGTGGATATCCAGCGCCCGGTTATAGGCCCGAACCGCCAGGGTGCTCACTTCCAGCGCATCGTAGATGCGCCCGAGCAAAAAGAGCGCCTCGTAGGAGTTGGGGTTGAGCTCGACGGCCCGCCGCACCTCCTCGGCCGCCTGGTCGTGGTTGCCCAGCTCGAACAGGGCCTGACCCAGGGCCAGGGAGACAAAAGCGTTGTGCGAGTTCAGCTCGAGCGATTTGCGGTAACTGTCGATCGCCTCCTCGAAGCGCCCCATGCCGGCCTGGGCCTGCCCCATCCAGAAATAGATCTGGCTCTTCTCGGGCTTGAGCAGCAGGGCTTTGCGATAATGGCTGATGGCCAGGTCGAGCTTGTTCAGCTCGGCATAGGCTTTGCCGAGCGAAGAGCAGATCTCGGCCGAGTTGGGGTCCATGGTGAGCGCTTTCTGATAGCGCTTGATGGCCAGGTCAAGCCGCCCCAGACGCACGTAGGACAGCCCCAGTCGGTAGTGAGCCTCAGACAGGTTGGGATCGAGCTCGATGGCGCGCTGGTAGCGCTTGTTTGCCTCGTCGAAGTTGCCCAGGCGGGCGTGGATGTTGCCCAGCTCGAAATGACTGCGGGGGTCCTCTGGCTCCAGGTCGACCGCGGTGGAGAACTCGCCTCGGGCCGCCCCCAGCTTGCCCAGACGAGCGAAGACCAGACCCAGGTTGTAGTGGACTTCGGCGTCGTTGGGATCCAGGTCGATGGCTTTGTGGAACTCCTGCACCGATTGCTCGAACCGGCCCATCTGGAAGTAGGCCATACCCAGGTTGTTGTGGGTGTAAGGATCGTTGGGGTCGAGGTGGATGGCCCGTTGAAACTGGGCGATGCAACCGTCGAGATCGCCCATCCGAGCGTAGGCTCGGCCCAGGTTATAGTGGAAATAGGCCTCGCCCGGCTTGAGCTCGATGGCCTTCTGAAAGTTCTTGATGGCCGACTGGAAATCGCCCACCTGAGAGCGAGCCAGGCCTAGATTGTAGTAGGCGAAAGCGTGGGCCGGGTCCATGCGCACCGAAGCCTCGAAGGACTCGATGGCCTGGTCGGTCTTGCCCATCTTGACCAGGCAGAGGCCCAGGTTGAAGTGAGCCTCGGGATTCTCCGGCTGCAGCTCGATGACCTGAGTGAACTCGTCGATGGCCTGCTCGGTCTTGCCCTGGCGGAAGTAGACCAGGCCCAGATTGAAGCGGGCGTCGGCGTTGCGCGGGTCCTTCTTGACGATCTTGAGAAAGTCGTCCACGCCCTGAAGGCGCTCGAGCTCTTGCTGGATGCGCCGCTCGCCGGTCGAGTCATTCTGATTCTGGACGATTTTGAGGGCCACCTGAAGCTCGGTGATGGCTTTCTCGCGCAAGCCTTTGCGCTCATAGGCCAGGCCCAGGTTGTAGTGGGCCCGCACGAAGTTGGGCACCAGCGCCAAAACCTCTTGCCACTCGCGAATGGCGGCCTCGATGTTCCCCTGGCGGAAATAGGCGGTACCCATCTCGTAGTGGCCCTGGACGTGCTCAGGATTGAGCACCAGCACCCGCTGGTATTCGCGAATGGCAGCGTCGAGGCGGTTCTCGTAGAGATGCTGATTGCCGAGCCGATAATGATACTGGACCTCATCGGCAGCACCCAGCCCTATCGAGTCCTGTGCGGACGGTTTACGCTCCACCTTTGACTACCCTCATCACAACTCTTTACCCCTGGCGGTGTCGAGAAAAAAGGGCGCTCTGGCCCGGAAGGCAGGCTTTCACAAGGCTCTGGAATTTTCCTCCACCCGACTGGTTCGTGGGGGTCTTCCCAAGAAGCGCGCGAATCAGTATATTCTGCCTATGCTGGCGCGTGTTCGAGGAAAAATTGGCCTGGCAGGGCTCTCGGTGACGGTTCTGCTTCTTTTTGGGCTGGCCCTGGGTCAAGAAGAGATGGCTCTCTACGCCAACGGAGTGCGCATTCCCGCTCCCTGCCTGGTTCGCGACGGGGTGGCCTATGTTCCGGCCCAGGCCCTGGCCGGGGCGCTGGGCATCAGCGTGCAGTGGAGCTCCAACCTGAACCAGATGAAGATCAACGGGGTCACCATCGAGGCCACCCCGATCATGCAAGATGGCCGCGTCTATGTTCCCGTCGAGGCTCTGGCCCGCGCCTCGGACACCACGGTCGAATGGGACGGGGCCAATCGCCGCATCCTGCTCAACACGAAGGGCGGGCCTGCTCCCCCGCCGGCACCGACGGCCCTCAAGACCCCCCTGCCGGCCTTTACTCCCACCCCGGACCCCTACGGGCCCTCGGCTCCGTCCCCCCGGCCGGTAACGGCTCGCGGAACCAATCCCAACGTCGTCTCCGATCCCTCCTGGGTGAGCCCGGGCGCCGTTCCCTCCATCGCCCAGAACCTGCCGCCCAACATGCGCGCCCCGATTCTGGATATGACCCTTCCTTCTCCCACCACCGCGCCCATGACCGGAGAGTACATCTCCCAGAGCGGCAATCCGGGTGTGGCTCCCACCCAGCCACGCGCCATCGGTGACGTGTTCGTGCCCCGCAGCTCGCAGAACTCGATCTTCATGGTCACGGTCACCAACCTCCAGTCGGTCAATTCGCTCAAGGAGTTCTACAAGCCCCGGGGGGGGCACAAGTTCGTCATCGTCTACCTCTCCCAGCAGAACATCTCCAACGAAGTCCAGATCTACACCGGCAAGTTCAACCTGGTCGACCAGTCCGGCAACGCCTTCAACGGGCTCGACAATCTCAGCAACTTCTGGCTGGTGGTGCTGCGCCCCCATGGCATCAACTTCGGTTACCTGGTCTTCGAGGTTCCCCAGGAGTCGGTGCCGGCCCAGATCGTGCTCACCACGGCCAATCAGCCCCCGCTCTCCCTGCCCCTGCAGTGAGCCCGGAAACCCACGTTTGCGGCTGTGCGATGCCCGACAGATTGGGCTGGAAGTCCGGCCGCCTGACAGGGTCCGGCGGGGGAAATCGCTTCTCGGGAGAAGGTAGCCTTCGTGGGTAAGCTCCTCCTGGCCCTGGTGGCCATCCTCACCACTCTGCTTCCAGCGCGAGCCCAGGAAGAGGTGCGTTTCTGGCACGCCCTGCGCGGCTCGCGCGGCGAAGCACTGCAGCGCCTGGTGCAAGAGTACAACCGGGCCCATCCCGGCCCTGGTATCGTAGCCGTCTTCAAGGGAGCCGAGCAGCCGGGCGGCAACGACTACGCCGCCCTGAACCGGGCCCTGCTGGAGAGCCTGGCCCTGGGAGAGCCGCCCGACCTGGCCCAGGTCTACGAGAATTGGACCCCCCAGTTGCTCGAGATCGGGGCTCTGGCCCCGCTGGACGGATTCTTCCAGGGCTCCGACGGTCTGACGGCAGGAGAGCAACAAGACTTCGTCACGGTCTTCCGGCAGGCCAACCTCTTCCAGGGCCGGCTGGTGACCCTGCCCTTCAACAAGAGCATCTATGTGCTCTACTACAATCGGCCTGTGTTCGACAAGCTGGGGCTGACGCCGCCCCAGAGTTACCAGGCTCTGCGCGAGACGGCCCGGACCATCCACGCCAAAACAGGGCTGCCGGGCCTGGTCGCCGAGCCCACCGTGGACCTCTTCGGCCACTATCTGGTGGCTCACGGAGGTAGCTTCGTGGTGGGCAACCAGGCCGTCTTCGGCGGCCAACTGGGGGAGCAGGGCATGAGCTTCTGGGCCAACCTGGCCAGCGAGCAAAGCTCGGTGTTTGCTCCCGATGCCGCCGACAGGTTCGGGCGGGGCCAGGCGGGCATGTACATCGAGACCACCTCCAAGCTGGCCGGCCTGGAGCGTCACCTGCCCGGGCTGGGCGTGGCTCCGCTCCCCCGCGGCAGCGCCCCGGCGGTGCAGGCGGCCGGCACCAACCTGGCCATCTTCTCGCGGGCTACCCCGGCGGCCCAGAAGGCCGCCTGGGGCTTCGTGAAATGGGTGACCTCGCCCGAGATCACCGCTCGCTGGGCCAGCGAGACCGGCTACCTGCCGGTCCGGCTCTCGGCCATCCAGAGCCCGACCTACCAGGCTTTTCTCAAGCAGCACCCCAACTACGCCGTGGGCTTGAGCGAATTGCGCCACGCGGTGGTGCAACCCCGGACCCCCGCCTGGGAGTCCATCCGGGGCATTCTCGACGACGCTCTGACCCTCTCGGTGAGCGGCAAGCTGCCTCCCCAGGAGGCCGTGCAGCGGGCCCTGGCCCTGGCCAACGAGGTGCTCACCCGCTTGCAGGGCCAACCTTGAGCCACCTCCTGGTGATCGCGATCGCTCCGGCCATCGCCCTGATGTATTTCTTCTGGCTCAAAGACCGCTACGAGCCCGAGCCGCGCAACAAAATCGTGCTGGTGATGTTTCTGGGAGCCCTGTCGGTCATCCCCGCCATCATCCTCGAGACGCTGGGCAGCAAATTTGCCGACATCGCTGAAGAGGGGACCCCTCCCCTGATCCAGTTGTTCGTGCACACCTTCATCGTGATCGCGCTGGTGGAGGAGTTGGGCAAGTTCGTGGTGGTGCGGCTCACCCTCTACCGCGATCCTGAGTTCGACGAGCCCTATGACGGCATCGTGTACTGCGTGGCCGCCTCGCTCGGTTTCGCACTGCTCGAGAACATTCTCTATGTTCTCGGTAACGGCGTAGGAGTGGGCATTTTGCGGGCTGTCCTGGCGGTTCCCGCCCATGCCCTGTTCGGAGTGGGCATGGGCTATTTCGTGGGCCAGGCTCGCTTTGCGACGAGCAAGGCGGTCGAAAGCCAGTTGCTCGCGATCGGGCTGGCTGTCGCCACGGTCATGCACGGCGCTTACGACTTCGTTCTTTTCTCGGCTCGACCGCTGCTGATGCTGACCGTGCTGCCCTTGATGGTCTTCTTCTGGATCTTCGGGCTCCACCTGGTCAAGAAGGGGGTGGCTCTGTCCCCCTTCCAACACGCTCGACCCTCGCCCGCCCCCGTGGGCGGGCCGCTGCCCATCCACCTGTGCGCGAGCTGCCAGTCCAGCCTGATTCCCGGCGCCAGTTTCTGCATGGCCTGCGGCCAGTCGGTGATTCACGGCTGCCCCTCGTGCAGGCGCCCCCTGCACGCCGAGTCATTGTTCTGCGGCCACTGCGGCCACCAGCTTGCCTGACCCGGGCAATGCGTCGCTTCAGCATCCGATCGCGCACCGACGAGCTGGTCCTGGCATTCATCGCCTTCTTCCTCTTCTTCGTGGCCACCAACACCCAGACAGGCTGGCTCTTCGTGGTCAGCTCGCTGATCGGAGGCGTGCTGGCCGTGAGCTTCTTCAGCTCGCGAGCCACCCTGCAAGGCTTGCGGGTGCGCGCCCTGGCCAGCGCTCCCGTGTTTGCCGGACAGACAGCCAGGCTGCGCCTGGAGATCGAAAACCCGCTGCCCAGGACCCGAAGGTATCTGACCGTCTCGGCCGGGGAAACCCCGGTCCTGATCGACTCGATTCCGGCCTGGGGCCGGATCGTGGCCGAGGTCGAGGTGGCCTGCCCCCGTCGAGGCGCCTTCCCCGTGCCGCCAATCCGGCTCTATTCGGCCACTCCTTTTGGATTATTCGGCGTCACCAGGGTGCAGCGCCCCGAGGGTGAGCTGCTGGTCTATCCGCGCGGCCCTCGGCTCGAGCACACCGGCTTGATGCAGACGGCTCCGCGGCGGGCCTACTCGGCCCGTACTCACAATCGTGCAGGCTCGAGCTACGATCTGCGCCGCATCCGCCCCTACGAGCCGGGCGAGGACATTCGCGCCGTCCACTGGCCCCTGACCGCTCGCACCGGCCAGCTGATGATCCGCGAGCACCAGGAAACCAGCGCGCGACGATTGAGCCTGGTGCTGCTCAACGGCTCGGCCAGCGCCACCGGGGGCGAGCCGCCTCCCCTGGAGCTGGCCGTCGAGGCGGCCGCTTCCCTGGTGGAGCTGGGCCTGCGCCAGGGCCTGGCGGTGCGCCTGCTGGCGGCGCGACGGGGGAAACTTGCCGAGAGCACGGGGAGCCAGGGTCACACCCACTTCGAGCTGCTGGCCCGACTGACCGCCGAAGCCCTGGACGGCTCGGAGATCTTGCGCCTGGCGGCCGAGAAGGCCGAGCCTCAAGGCTCGTTGCTCATCCTGGCGGCCTCGCCCCTGGGCCAGCCAGGCTGGGAGGAAGCCCGCCGCAAACGCCTGGGCGTGACCGTTCTGGCCTTTCACCCCGGCCCGCACTCTTTCCCGGCCAACGTCTCGCTTCGCCGCGTGCAGCCGGGCGACGACCTGCTCGAGGTGCTCTCGAGACGATGAGACTCTTGCGCAACTGGATCGATTTTCTCAAGCGCCAGGTACACCCACCTGAGAGCTCCGTCCCTTTCCGCGTGGTGATCGCGCTCAGCGTGCTGATCGGCATCGTGGCCACCTGTCACCAGCTCGAGTGGCCTTTCTACGGCTACCTGACCATGGCGCTGACCCCCATCGGCTTTCTGGTCAGCTATCGCTTGCGTCATGCCAACACCTGGCTGATCAAGGCCCTGCTCTCAGTGGGGATGGTGCTGGCCCTGCTGCAGTTCTTCGCCCACCTGAGAACCAGTACCTGGGATCCGCGCCTGCCCCTGGCCGAGCTCCTGCTCTGGCTGCAAACCCTGCACAGCTTTGACCTGCCCGCCCGACGCGACCTGAATTACTCGCTGCTGGTGGGATTGATCTTGATCTCGCTGGGCGCCGTACTCTCTACCGGCATGGGCTTCGCTCTCTACCTTTTGGCCTTCGGGCCGGTGGCGCTGCTGGCCCTCCACTACAGCTACCTTTCCAGGCTGGGCGAGCTGAGCCGACAACCTCCCGCGCAGCTGGTGCGGTTGAGCGAGATGCCCGCCGCCGGTTTGCGTACGGCTCGCTCCACCGCGGGCTTACTGCTGTGCGCGCTGGTCATCTTCCTCTTGCTGCCGCGCTACGAAGGCCTTCGCCTGCGAGCCCTGCCGGTCAGCTGGGACATCCAGTTCGGCCTGCCTCGAGCCTCCCAGGGCGAGGTCGTCAATCCCTCCTACCCCAACTTCGACCCCAGCCGCCCCGCTGCTCTGCAACAGGACAACTACGCCGGCTTCAATCCGGTGGTCAACCTCAATGCTCGTGGAGTGCTGAGCGACGAGGTAGTCATGAGCGTGCGCTCCTCGGACTGGACCTACTACCACGCCCTGGCCTTCGATCGCTACGACGGCCGGACCTGGTCGCTCTCGGATAACGAGCTTGAGACCCTGACGGTGGAAAGCCCGCCCCTGATGATTCCCCTGGAAGGCCGGGGTGATCGCCAGATCGTCCAGATCTTCACCATCCAGCGGCAATTGCCCAATCTGATCTTCGGAGCCTACCAGCCCTACCAGCTCTTCTTTCCCAGCACCGAGGTCTATCTCGACAAGAACACGTCATTGCGCAGCCCCTTCCCCCTGGAAGAGGGGATGACGTACTCCTTGATCAGCCTGAGCCCGCGAGTTGCGCCCGGCCGACTCAAGAAGATCTCCAACCGCAGGACCCCTCCACCGTCCCTGCGCCCCTTCCTGCAGGTCCCCGAGCTCTCGGCGCGGGTGAAGAAGTTGACCCACGAATTGACCGATGGCTACACCAGCGATTACGAGAAGGCCTCGGCCCTCTGTCTGCATCTGCAGCAGAATTACCGCTACACCCTGGACATACCGCCCTTCCCTCGGGATGCCGAGATGGTGGACTACTTCCTCTTTGATCAGAGGGCCGGATATTGCGAGCAGTTTGCCACGGCCATGACGGTGATGGGCCGGGAAGCTGGCATTCCGACCCGCTATGTCAACGGCTATCTGCCGGGCACCTACAATCCCTTCACCGGCGCCTACGAGGTCAAGAATAACGAGGCCCACGCCTGGACCGAGATCTTCATTCGCACGGTGGGCTGGATCGCCTTCGACCCGTCTCCAGGCTTCGTTCCCAATCCGGAATTCGAGCAACCGGTGCGCAGCCGCTGGCTGCTCACCACCTTGATCGACTACCTCAAGAGCAAAGTCAGCCCGCAGGACCTGGCCGTGCTGCAAAGTTGGATCATCCGGCTCCAGAGCCTCTGGTGGGCAGGCGCTTTCGCCCTGAGCCTGCTCGGCCTGCTGCGGGCGATCGGTTGGGCCAGCCGTCGCAGCGGACGACTGGGCCGGACGGCTCGACGGGCCTCGCGGGCGCTGGCCAGGGTCATGGGACGCGGTCCACGCTCGCCGCGCGAAGAGGTGATCGAGCTCTACAAAGAGATGGAAGAGCTACTGGCCGGAGCCGGACGCAACCGACCAGAGCATGTGACTCCCCGGGCATTTGCTCGCAATTTGAGCCAGCCTGGCGCGGAGAGATTGACAGCGGCATTTGAAATTGCCCGTTACTCCGACAAAGAAGTGAATGAAGCCCTGGCCCGCCACTGCCGCGAAGCGCTCGACAGCTTGCGGGCGGCCATTTCCGACAAAATCAGCTGAATCTTCGGTTCAAGGTAGGAGAGATTCGCAAAGGGGAGAAGTTTGCGGTTGAGATAGGAGATCCACGCCGGTCGCTCGGCTCCTATCTGCTCAATCGATTCGGTTTACCGGGGGAATTGACCAACAGCGGGGGCGAGGCTTGCAGAGCGCGAGCAGATGATGCAGAATACACCATATTGAGCGACATCGCCAGATCGAATTGAAATCAAGGAGCTATCAGTTGATGGAAGAGAAAGACGAGAATCGGGAGAAGCGGCCCTACCGCAGCCCGGTCGTCCGAGAGCTCGACGAGCAGATTGCCGAGCGGCTTCGGGTGCTGCGTCAGGGTCTCTTTGTGGCTACCCACGGAGAGAGCATCGGCAAGAAGGAGCGTCGTGACCGCCAGCGCGAGGCTCTGGCCAACGAGATGGGCGTCAAGCCCGAGTTTGTCGAAATGGTCGAGAATCGCCGCAAACGGCTGAGCGCATCGCATATTCTCCTGCTCCAAAGGCGCTATCATCTCGACGCGGAGTTCTTCGCCGATGAGAAGGCTCGCTTGCCAATGGTCTTCGTCCTCGAGCAACAGCAACAGGAAATGTCCCAGCGCATGGAGATCCTGGGTGCCGCCGGGAGCTACCTCAGCCGTCCTCGCTCCGGCATCCAGCGGCGCCGCACCAGCACCGGCGGCTGGATGAAGGGGCTGCCGCGACGGGCCAAGACGCCCGAGCAGGCGGCCCTCATCGCCGCCTGGCGCAGAGGTCGAGAGGAAGGGCGTCACTTCTCCGGGGTGGACGACGTCAAGACCTACCTGGCCGAGACAGAGAAGAAATAGAGCGCAATTTCTCCGGGTCGACCAGCAACCAGCTGTAACCTCGGTATCGGGCCGCCGCCAGCTCGTCGCAAGCGTGCCGGGCCGCGGCCTGTTCTGCTTGCAGCCGAGAGCGCGCGGAGGAAAGCTGTTGGCCGAGCTGGCCGTTGATCTGGTGGATGGCCCGCGTAAGCTCTGCCCTTTTGCCCCGGGGGGCGGACTGCAAAGCCGTCACCAGGTGGAGTTTCTCGGCTGCCAGGGGGTGAGCGGGCAGGGAACGCTGGGGGTTGTGCCCCAGCGAGCGCAACTCTTGAGTCACCCGCGCGAGCCGGGCGGGGGCATCTTCGTCAGCCGGTAGAGCGAGCCGGTAGTTGAGCCAGGCCACCGCATAGGCGGGCGGCTCGAGCCGATAAAAGCTCTCCAGAACGCGGTCGGTAGCCCGATCATAGGCGGCTCCTCCGGCTCCATGCAGGTAGAGATCACAAGACAGACGACAGAAGGCTGTCCAGAGCATGGCCCGGGGCCTGAGAGCCAGCTGACGCCACTGGTCGGCGGCCACCAGCGGTCGGTCGGTCCAGAGCCGGTCGGTGGCCAGCTCGTAAAACAGGGGCCGGCGCTCCACCCAGAGGGGAAGCTCCACCCTTCCCTCGAGTATCCGTAAATCGGGAAACGGGTGAGCCCGGCTGCGCAGCCGGAGCTCGGCCCGTTCCTGGGCCAGGGCCAGGTTGAAGCAGGCTCGAAAACCCTCCGGATCGGCCAGGATGGGCTCCACCAGACGGGCCGCCAGCGGCGACTCCAACCAGCTCGACTGCCACCCTCGCCCCAGCCCCTGCAGGCCGCCCGCCCGCCAGCGCAGGCAGGCCAGGAAACGAGCCAGATTGGGCTGCTCTTGCCAGTCACAGCGAACATCGAGCCCGGCTGGCAAGCCAGCCCGGAGCCGCTGGCAGAATTCGGTCCAGGCGGCCCGGTCGGGAGCGGGCAGGTCCTCCAGGATGCCTCTGGCCAGGCTCACCTGCTCCACGCGCAAAGGATTGGACCGGGGCACCTCGGCGATGACCTCGCACTCATCGCTGTCGGCCTCGAAATAGATGGTCTCCCAGCCCCAGCTGGTCGCCACCTGCTCGAGCACGAGCTCGCGCACCCAGATACCGGCGTGGAACAGAACCGGCTGGTGGGAGGTGGCCAGCCGCCAGGGACCCTCCGGGCGCTGCAAACGCATGCGATTCTGAGCCGCCAGCTCGGGCCAGACGGCGGGCTCGGGCCAGAGAAAGAGCCGATCGGGCTCGCCCGGCTTCAGAGTCCGCACAAAGAGTCGAAGCTGGTCAGCCGGAGCGGCTCGCGACTGAAGAACACCTCGCCCGCCTCAGCCCCGATCAGCCCCCCCCAGTAGCGCGCATGAGCGGCCACCCGCTCGAAAATGCCCAGGTTCCGGCGCTCTTCATTGAACTGGGAGCGATAGACGCGAACCGCCTGCAGCTTGGCCTCCAGCTGGCCCGAGATGTCCAGCACGAAACTGGGATGCGGGTGCAAGCGATAGTGATTGCAGAAGTAGTGAACCATTCGGGGAATCGGGGCCGGCTCGCCGGGGATGTCGCTTTTCGTCAGCTTGGTGTAGAAGGCGGCCGCCTCCATCAACTGGCAGGCGGCCACGTGGTCGGGGTGAGCGTCGATCCAGTAGGGCACAGCCACCAACCGGGGGCGTACCCGGCGCAGCACGGCAGCGATCCGCTTGCGGTTCTCGATGCTGTCCTGAAGGTAGCGATTGGGCAGCTCCAGGGTTTCGCGCCATGATACACCCAGTACCGCCGCCGCCTGGCGGCTCTCCTCCAGCCGGGCCTCGGGCGAGCCGGTGGGGGTGGGCTCGCCGTCGGTCAGGTCAAGAATTCCCACCTGCTGGCCTCGGGCCACCAGGGTGGCCAGGCTGCCGCCCATGCCGATCTCGACGTCGTCGGGATGGGCCCCTACCGCGAGCAGGTCGAGCATGCCTCTCGCTCGAGCACGGCCAGATAGTCGTGCAGCGGCCGTCCGGGGCCGGCGGAGTGATAGATGCAGGTGACCGGCACCTCCTGAAGGCTCAGACCGGCCCTCCAGGCCTGCACCCACAGCTGCAGCGGCATGGCGTAGCCGGGCTCATCGAGCTGCAGCCGCTCCAGAGCTCGGGCTCGGTAGGCCTTCAGGCCGCAGAAAGCATCGCTGAGCCGCCAGCCGGTCAGCTCGCTGAGTCGCTGGCAGACCGTCCGATTGACCTTTTGTCGCTCGGGAGGGGGAGGCAAGCCGCGCTGCCTCGACTGAGGCAGGAAGCGGCTTCCGGAAACGATGTCGGCCGAGCCGGCCAGCAGGGCGGGCAGGTCCTCCGGGTCGTGCTGCAGGTCGGCGTCCATGGTGACCACCCGCTCAAAGCCGTGTTGCATCGCCCAGGCGAAGCCGGCGATGAGGGCGGCTCCGTAACCGCTGCGCGCCAATCGCAGCGGGACAGCCCCGTGCCGAGAAGCCACCCGGGCAGTCTGATCGCTCGAGCCGTCGTCCACCACAAGCACCGGGCCGCAGAGGAGCGGCAGCAGAATGGCCAGCTCGCGCGCCTGATTGAAGGCCGGGATCACGGTGACCAGAAATCCCATTGCAATGGCCTTCTTTCCGGTCGCGCAGGTCCCCTTCCCCATCTGTCAAACCCATGCGGTATGGAAAGCATCACTCTGCTCCGTCCGCTCGAGGAATGGGCTCGACGGGCCCCGTCTCAAACGATCCCCCAGCTTTTTCGAGCCACGGTGGCTCGCCACGGCGATCGCCCCTACCTGGGACGGCGAGCAGACGGCCTCTATCGCTACGAGACCTATCGCCAGATCCAGCAGAAAGCGCACGCCTTCGCCGCCTCCCTGATCGAGCTGGGGCTGGAGCCGGGGCAGCGGGTGGCCCAGCTGGCCAACAACTGCCCGGAATGGGTCATCACCGACCTGGGCATCGTGCACGCCGGGCTGGTCCATGTTCCCCTCTATCCCACCCTGGCCCCGGAAGCCATCGCCTACATCCTCAACGATTGTCAGGCTCGAGTGCTGGTGGTGGGCACGAGTGAGCAGCTCCAGCGGGTGCTGAAGGTGGTCGACCGGGTCAGCAGCCTGACCTTGATCGTGGTGATGGAGCCAGGCGCCAGCGGGGCCCAGCACGACTTCGAAGCCTTTCTGGGTCTGGCCCAGGGCCGCCACCTGGAGGAGATGGAGCAGCGCCAGGCAGCCCTCAAAGCCACCGATCTGGCCAGCCTGGTCTACACTTCCGGCACCACCGGCGAGCCCAAGGGGGCCATGCTGCGGCATGGAAACCTCCTCTCCAACGCCACCGAAGCCGGCACCCTGATCGGGGTCGGGCCCCAGGACGTAGAGCTGTCCTTTCTGCCCCTCAGCCACGTTTTCGAACGTATGATCTACTATGCTGTCACGGCCGCGGGCGGCTCCATCGGTTACGCCGAGAGCATCGACACGGTGGCTCAGAACGTGGGCGAAGTGCGGCCCACCATCCTGGCCAGCGTGCCGCGCCTCTACGAGAAAATGCATGCCCGCATCCTGGAGGGGGTGGAGAAGTCGCATCCCCTCAAGCGCAAGCTCTTTCACTGGGCGATGGGGGTGGGCCGCCGCTGCTTCGAGGCGGCCCAGGCCGGCCAGGTGCCAAAGTCTCTTCTGCTCGAGCGCCGCTTCGCCTACAAGCTGGTCTTCTCGAAGATCCACCAGCGGCTGGGAGGCCGCATCCGCTACCTGGTCAGCGGCAGCGCCCCCCTGCGCGCGGAGGTGGGGGCCTTCTTCCTGCACGCGGGCTTCAAGCTGCTGGAGGGCTATGGCCTGACCGAGACCAGCCCCATCGTGACCGTGAACCCGCCCGACCGCATCCGCCTGGGCACGGTGGGGCGTCCGCTCAACGGGGTGGAGGTTGTCATCGCCAGCGACGGCGAGATCCTGGTGCGGGGACCCAACGTCATGGAAGGCTATTTCGGCAAACCGGAGGCCACCAGCGAGGCCATCGATCCCGAAGGCTGGTTCCACACCGGCGACATCGGCCAGTTCGACGCCGAGGGCTTCCTGCGCATCACCGATCGCAAGAAAGAGCTGCTGGTGCTCTCCAACGGCAAGAAGGTGGCTCCCGCCCCCATCGAGCTCTTGCTGCAGGCCAGCCCGCTGATCGAGCAGGCGGTGGTGCTGGGAGACAATCGAAACTTCGTGTCCGCCCTGGTGGTGCCCGCGCGCGAGGCGGTGGCCGCTCGGCTGGGCCTTCCGGCCGACCTTCCGTCGCTGGCCGAGAGCCCTCAGGTCCTCGAGCTCCTGACGGCCGAAACAGAGCGCCTCTGTCGCGACCTGTCCAACTACGAGCGGGTCAAGAAGATCGCCCTCTTGCCCCGCGAGCTGACCCAGGAGGCGGGCGACCTGACCCCCACGCTCAAGGTCAAGCGCCGGGTCGTTTTGAAGGTCTTCCAAGCCACCATCGAGGGCCTCTACCAGGAGTAACGCAGCAGCGAGTGGAGGTCTGGACCTCGGGCAGCCTGGCTACCCAGCAGGCCCTGTTCTATCGCTGCCTGGCCACCCTCTACAACTCCAGCATCCACATCACCCGGGCCCTGCGCATCATGGCCGAGCAGATGGAGCACCCTCTCTTTCGCTCCTCGCTGAGCGACATCGCCCGCCGGGTAGAAGGCGGAAAGCGCCGCCATGGCCCAGCACGGGCTGGTCTTTCCCCCTCTGCACAGCCAGCTGGTGGCCCTGGGCGAGCAGACCGGCAGCCTGCACCTGATTTTGGAGAAGCTGGCCCGCCAGGCCGAGAAGTCCACCGAGCTGCGGGCCCGGGTGCGCTCAGCCCTGACCTATCCGCTGGTCATCTTCGTTCTGGCCCTGGCCCTGCTGATCGGAGCCCCGGCGCTTGTCTTCAAGGACCTGCTGCGGCTGCTGCAGGAGATGCAGGTGGAGCTGCCCTGGACCACCCAGCTGATGGTGCTGGGCTCGAAGCTCATGGGCTCGCCCCTGGTACTGCTGCCCCTGGCCGCGATCGTGTTGGCCCTGGTGGCCGGCGCCCACCTGATCAAGAGCGACCTGACCCTGCGCCGCAAGGTGGAGAAGGGCGTGCTGGCCGTGCCCATTTTAGGCGACGCCATCCGGGCCGCCATCGTGTGCGACTTCACCCGCAGCCTGGCCACCTGCTACGCCACCGGCATTCCCATTTTGAAGGGCCTGGAGCTATCGGCCTCGGCGGCCGACCACCAGCTCTTTCAGGACGCTCTGCTCGCCGCCCGCGACCGCATGCGCGACGGAGCGGCTCTGCACGAGGCCCTGCAGGCAAGCGACTTGTTCCCCGGCATGACCTTGCACATGGTGGCCGTGGGCGAGGAGTCGGGCCGGCTCGCGGACATGCTCGAGCGGGTGGCGGCCCTGGCCGAGACCCAGGTGGAGCAGACCCTGGCCATCGCCACGGCCGCCATGCAGCCTTTGATGCTGCTTTTGATCGGGATCGTGGTGGGCTTCGTGGTGATCGCCACCATGTCGCCCATGCTCAAGGTGGTGGAGTCGCTTTAGACTTCGTCGCATTGACCGTGCCGGCACGGCGATTAAGAATTCATCGCATCGTCCGTGCGCGGGACTTTAGATCACGACCAGATGGTGGGCTTCAGCTCGGGGGACTGCCGAAAGGGGGATGGACTGGTCGAAGGTGGCCAGGAACCCTGCTCTGGAGACAGCCAGCGAGAGCAGATAGAGGTCAGTAAGCTGTTTGGGGCCGTGAACGCGATTGCGATGGATACTCGACTCGTCCAGCAGGCTCACGTCGGCCGGCCAGAATTCGTGCAGATCGGTGGCTGCCGCTGACTCAAGGAGCTCGATTGCCTGCGAGGTAGAGATTGGCTTGGGGTACTTCGGCTGGCTGAGGACACGGACGAAGCCGTTCTGAGTGAGCGGGCAGGAAGCCCATCCACTTTGTGCCTGGCCCAGGAACCAGCTCCTGGCCCGATGGTGATGGACGTGAGCTCGATCAAGCAGAGCGACCAGCACATTGACGTCCAGCAGAGCGCGCATCAGTCCGGGTCTTCCTCGCGCAGACGACTGACGAGCTCATTCGTCACCACGACGCCCCGACTCGGAAGGGGGCGAAAACCATAGAATTCCTCGGCCTCCCGCGGTGCGTGGTTGGCCGGGTCGGCCTGCAACCCGCGCCGGGCGAGATCGGAAAGAACCTGACCGGCGGTTCTCCCCTCCTTTCGTGCCAGCTCACGCGCGGCCAGGAGGACGTCGTCAGCAATGTCTAGCGTTGTTCTCATGCATCTGATGCTAGCGCATCAATCGCCAGTCAGTCAACCACCCGCAAGACCCGCGAGGGCAGCTCGCGCCCCAATGCCTGAGCCAGAAAACGCGAGGCCTCGGCCAGCTTGCCCAGATCCACCCCGGTGTCGTAGCCGCTGCGCTCGAGCAGGTTGACCAGGTCCTCGGTGGCCAGGTTGCCGGCCGCCCCGGGCGCGTAGGGGCACCCCCCCAGCCCGCCCGAGCTGGCGTCGAAGCTGGCGATGCCCAGCTCGAGCCCGGCCCAGACGTTGGCCAGGGCCGTGCCCCAGGTGTCGTGCAGGTGCAGAGCCAGCTTCTCGACCGGGGCCACCTCGAGCACCGCCTTCAGGGTAGCCCTGATCTGAGGCGGCACGGCCACGCCGATGGTGTCGCTGATGCCCACCTCGTCGACACCCATCTCCAGCAACTCGGCCGTCAGCGCGGCCACTCTGTCCGGCGCGACGGGCCCCTCGAAGGGGCAGACGAAGCAGGTGGAGAGATAGCCACGCAGGCTCATCCCCGCCGCCAGGGCTTGACGGGCCACCGGGCGGTAGTCGTCCAGGCTCTCAGCGATGCTGCGGTTGAGGTTCTTGCGCGAGAAGGTCTCGGAGGCGGCGGCAAAGAGGGCGATGCGCTTGACACCCGCCTCCAGGGCCCGCTCGAGCCCCTTCTGGTTGGGCACCAGCACGCTCAGCTCGACCCCGGGCAGGTCCAGCCCGGCCAGCACCTCGCTGGCGTCGGCCAGTTGCGGCACCCAGCGGGGCGAGACGAAGGAGGTGACCTCGATCCGCTTCAGCCCGGCCGCGGCCAGGCGGCGCACATACTCGATCTTGACCCCGGTGGGGATGACCTCGGGCTCGTTCTGCAGGCCGTCACGGGGGCCCACCTCGAGCAGGCGGACCTCAGCCAACGCTCTCCACCTCGAGCCGCACCAGCAGCGCGCCCACAGCCACCAGGTCGCCCTGGGCGCAGGCCACCTCGCGCACCGTGCCCGAGCCGGGAGTCTCCACGGTCATCTCCATCTTCATGCTCTCCATCAAGAGGAGGGCCTGGCCGGCCTCCACCCGCTCGCCCACGGCCACCTTGAGCTGCAAGACGGTGCCCGGCATGGTGGCGCTGATGCGGCCGTCGAAGGTGGTGGGAGCCACCGCCGAGCGCCCGGCAGCCACCTCGCGGGCCTGGTAGCGTCGGCCTTCGAGCCAGAGCTCGCTCCGCTCTCCGCGCACGGCCAGCACGCGGCCGCCGATCCAGAGTCGCCCGCCCTCGAGATCGGCCTGGTATTCCACGCCATCCACCAGCACCTTCGTGCCGCTGACCGTCACCTCGGCCACCCGGTCTCCGATGGCGAGCCTCATCCGTTCCTCCAGGGCCCGCTCTCCCAGGGAGAGGCCATGGCTGCGCTCGGCCGCGAGCCGGCCGCGAGCAGGGCGGCGGCCACGAAGGCCTCGTCCGGTACTGCTCCGCCGGTCACGATCTGGTGGTCTTGCAGGAAATGGGTGTGGGTGCGTCCGGCCACGAACTCGGGGTGAGCCAGCAGATTGCGCAGGAACTCGAGGTTGGTGGTCACCCCCAGCACCACGATCTGGCCCAGCCAGGCCCGCATGCGCTGGATGCTCTCGCGCCGGTCGGCCCCCCAGGCGATCAGCTTGGCCAGCATGGGGTCGTAGTGGGTGCTGATGGTGCTGCCCTGGCGCACGCCGGTGTCCAGGCGGGTGCCAGGCCAGGCGGGCACCTCGAAGACCTCCAGGGTGCCGATGGAGGGCAGGAAGCCCCGCTCGGGGTCCTCGGCGTACAATCGCACCTCCAGGCAGTGCCCCCGCGCTCTCAACTCTTCCTGAGTGAAGGGCAGCCTGCCGCCGGCGGCCACCTCGAGCTGCAGGCGCACCAGGTCCAGGCCCACCAGGGTCTCGGTGACAGGATGCTCGACCTGCAGGCGGGCATTGACCTCCAGGAAGTAGAAGCCTCCCTGCGCGTCCACCAGGAACTCGGCCGTGCCGGCGTTCTGGTAGCCCAGGGCCCGGGCCGCCCGGCAGGCGGCCTCACCCATGGCCCGGCGAAGCTCGGGGGTGAGGGCGGGCGAGGGGCTCTCCTCCACGATCTTCTGGTAGCGTCGCTGGATCGAGCACTCGCGCTCGAAAAGGTGCACCACGCTGCCATGGGAGTCGCCGAAAAGCTGCACCTCCACGTGGCGCGGGCGGTCGAAGTACTTCTCCAGAAAGACCCGGTCGTCGCCGAAGGCTGAAGCGGCCTCGCGCCGGGCCGCGCCCACCGCTTCCTCCAGGTCGCCCGGATCATCCACCCGGCGCATGCCCTTGCCGCCGCCGCCGGCGGCCGCCTTGATCAGGATGGGATAACCCAGCTCGCGGGCCGCCTGGGAACGAGCCCTGGTCAGGTCGGCCCCGCTCAAGCCCTCGGGCGGGGTCCAGGAGGGCACCACCGGCACCTCGGCGGCGAGCATGGCGGCCTTGGCCTGCATCTTGTCGCCCAGTCCCTCGATCACCTCGGGAGGCGGGCCGATGAAGACCAGGCCCTGCTCGCGGCAGGCCCGGGCGAACTCGGGGTTCTCGCTGAGAAACCCGTAACCGGGGTGAACGGCCTGGGCCCCACTCTGGCGAGCGATCTCCAGCAAAAGGTCCTGGCGCAGGTAGGTCTCGCGGGCGCTCTCGCCCTTGAGGTGGTAGACCTCATCGGAGAGCTCGAGGTGGGGCGCCTCGCGGTCAGGGTCGGAGTAGACCGAGACCACGCCGACGCCCATCTCGCGCAGGGTGCGGGCCACCCGCAGGGCGATCTCGCCCCGGTTGGCTATCAAGACCTTCATGAGCATCACATGCGGAACACGCTCTGGGCCCGGGGCGGGAAGGGCGCGCGCAGCGAGGCCGCGATGCCCAGCGCCAGGGCCCGGCGCGTGTCCACCGGGTCGAGGATGCCGTCGTCCCAGAGGCGAGCGGTCGAGTAATAGGGAGAGCCCTCATACTCGTATTTCTCGAGGGTAGGGCGCTTGAACTCCTCGGCCTGCTCAGCCGTCATGGCAGGCTCGCCGCGCGCGGCGAGCTGGTCTTGCTTGACCGTCAGCAGCACCCCGGCCGCCTGCTCGCCCCCCATGACCGAGATACGGGCGCTGGGCCACATCCAGAGCATCCTGGGTGAGTAGGCCCGGCCACACATGCCGTAGTTGCCGGCCCCGAACGAGCCTCCGATGATCACCGTGAACTTGGGCACGCAGGCGTTGGCCACGGCCGCCACCATCTTGGCGCCGTCCTTGGCGATGCCGCGGTTCTCGTAGTCGCGGCCCACCATGAAGCCGGTAATGTTCTGCAGGAAAATCAGCGGGATGCCGCGCTGGCTGCACAGCTCGATGAAGTGGGTGGCCTTGAGGGCGCTCTCGGAGAAGAGCACCCCGTTGTTGGCCACGATGCCGACCGGATAGCCCCACAGGTGCGCAAAGCCGGTCACCAGGGTGGTGCCGTAGAGGGCTTTGAACTCTTGAAAGCGGCTGTTGTCCACCAGCCGGGCGATGATCTCGCGCACCTCGAAGGGCTTTCGGCGGTCTTGCGGCATGATGCCGTAGAGCTCTTGCGGGTCGTAGGCCGGCTCGGCCGGCTCGCGCCGGTCGATGCTCTGGGTGAAGGTGCGGTTGAGCATGGAGACGATGCCCCGGGCCATCTCCAGAGCCTCCTCGTCGTCGTGGGCGTAGTGGTCGGTGACGCCGGAGCTGCGCGAGTGCACGTCGGCACCGCCCAGGTCCTCGGCTGAGACGTCCGCGCCCGTGGCCGCCTTGACCAGGGGGGGGCCGCCCAGAAAGATGGTGCCCTGGTTGCGAACGATCACCGTCTCGTCGCTCATGGCCGGCACGTAGGCCCCGCCGGCCGTGCACGAGCCCATCACCACGGCGACCTGGGGAATCTTCTGGGCGGACAGGCGAGCCTGGTTGTAAAAGATGCGCCCGAAGTGCTCGCGGTCGGGGAAGACCTCAGCCTGAAGCGGCAGGAAGGCTCCTCCCGAGTCCACCAGGTAGATGCAGGGGAGATGGTTCTCCAGGGCGATCTCCTGGGCCCGCAGGTGCTTCTTGACGGTCAATGGGAAATAGGTGCCGCCTTTGACGGTGGCGTCGTTGGCCACGATCATGCACTCGGTGCCGCTGACCTTGCCGATGCCGGTCAGAACGCCGGCGGCCGGAGCGGCACCCTCGTACATGTCCCAGCCGGCGAGCTGGGAGAGCTCGAGGAAGGGGCTGTCCGGGTCGAGCAGGCGGGCGATGCGGTCGCGCACGAAGAGCTTGCCCCGCGAGCAGTGCAGCTCCACGGCCCGCTGGCCGCCCCCCTGACGCACGCGCTCCTGGCGCTCCTTGAGCTCTTGCACGGCCGAGAGCATGAAGTCGCGGTTGGCCCGGAACTCGGCCGAGCCGGGATCGATCTGGGTGGGCAGGATGACCATGAGAGGGCGCTTATACCACGAGAGGCCTGCCGGCCCCTCCATAGGAGCGCAGCGACGCCCAGCAGATTGTCCGGAGGTCCAGCCGCTTCGTGGCGGATCACAAGGGGTTTTGCGGCCGGTTCCCTCCGACACCACAGGGGGTTTGCGGCCGGACTGCTAGAATGCTCCCTCCACCATCTCGAGGAGGTTGACTCATGCGCGCATTGACTCTTTGTCTTCTGGCCTGCCTGCTGGTGGGCTGCGGCGATCCGGGCCCCCAGGTGCGCGCGTACACGGCCGCCACCGATGCTCCCCTCAACCAGCTTGTGGAACTGATGGCAGACTATGCCCATCTCAGCGGGCAGGTCAAGACCCGAATGGACAGCGTACAAATGACGCCCGAATTGGCAGCCCGCATTGCCGAGGACCTGGCGACCCCCCTGGATGTCCTAGGCAAACGCTATGACAGTAATCTGGCCCTGCTGCGCGAGGCCCCACCTGCTCCCAAGGAGGCGGTCAAGTATAAAGAACTGGTCGATGGGGTGTTCGAGATTGTCGGGAGACTTCAAGCAAACTACCGTGAGTTAGCCTTGGAAATGAAAAAAGGAAGAGCGGCAGACCTCAACAAGATGGCCAAGCTGAGTCGGGAGATGGAGAGCTTCTCAGCTGCAGCCTCGGAGGGAATCAAGGAGGCTCAGAAGCTGCGGCAGGAGCTGGACGCCAAATATCCGGCTCAATCCCAGGGCGAGTAGAAATACTCGTGCTGCCAATCCTTCCAGATACGACGGTCCCAGGCTTCGAAGCGCTCGGAGCCTCGCCCGTCCACCCAGGTGATCTCCACCCGAACACGTGAGCCGAGACGAGCATCCCCCCAGTCAATAAGGCGGCTGGGAGCGTCCAGATAGAAGTTCTCAGTCCAGCGCCTGTGGTAGTTGCCGACTTCCCATACTCGCACGCGTCGAACCCAGAAAAGTCGCCCCTCCAGGCGGAAGGGATAGACTGTCAGGAAGAGGCGAGCCTTCCGATCTGGGGGCGGCTGGACCCAGTTCAGAGTGGTCAATAACCGAGACAGTTTCCCCGGTGAGATCTCCACCTGCCCGGTGCCCGGTCGAAATTCGTCCCGCTCGACCTTCACCACGTACGGTCCGCTGGGCAGGTGAGGCAGATAGAATCGACCATCCGGTCCCGTCACGGCCTCCCTTGCGCCGACTTCAACCCGAGCCCCTGCCAGTGGCTGTCCGTCCGGATCCTCGACCTGACCCATCAAGAGACCCATATTCAGAAAATCAGGAGCATCGATCTTGAGATTGATCGGCTCCAGGGGGCGTGTTCCCTGATAAGGTATTAGCTGTCCACTGGTTGCCCAGTCGGGCACACGTACCGTAAGCTGCTCACCCCCCTTCGAAAGAATGTCTGCCGCCGGGATGGGCAATCCCTTCAGAGTCAGGCCGTCCACCTGGTCAAGCTGACTGCCTCTGAGGATGATGGTCTCCCCGGGACGAGTGGACTCGTCGCCGAACGATTTTACTTGAGGCGAGGCGCTCTGGGCCTGCCAGCGGAGCTCCAGAGCCTGATAGCAGTAAACCCAGACGGCCTGACCGGGCTGCAAATTCCCCGCACCAGCCAGGTCCACCGGGTCCAGACCGAAAGCTCCCTTGACTCGATAGGCCGGGGAGGCGAGCCACGGCTCATGGATATCGCCCACCGCCTGGCCCAACGTTCGGACCGGCCCGAGGTCGGTTGGGGTCAGACTCAGTTGAGCCAGCTCAAGAGGCTCCGGACTGGGACATCCAAGCAAATTCCAGCCAGGAAAGAGAGATGTACTGCCAGATCGTGCCAACCGATCGCCCCAGTAGACCATTTGCGCGGGCCGGGGGCTGTATGCCCAATATCCAAGAGAGGTGTCCAGGCCTTTCAGTTCGCCTACGGCCACACAACCCTCGGGGGTCTGTCGGTAAAGGCTGTATTCCAGCCCCTGCAAGCCACTCAGATCCGCCACTGCGAATGACAGTGCCGTCCAGCCCGAATCAAGCTGGACACGAACAGCCCAGGGTGGAGGCTCCTCCGCCGACAGAGTCAATGGAGGTGGCGGTTGGAGAGGCGGCTGGGGAACGGGAGGCGCCACGGTCGCCGCAGCCAGTGCCCAAAGGACAAGAAGAAGCAAGACTGCACGACCGATCACTTGAGGATTTTCACCTTCAGCGACTCACAACCCTACAGAGTTGTGGTCGGGGGTGGATTTCTGTGCTAACCTTCCTCCCAGGACATGTCATACCTCGGTATGGTTACGAAGCGAGAGTTATTGGATAGACTGCTAGGGGAGTGCAAGAATGAGACAAAAACAGAAACATCACAAGCGAGGGTTTTCCCTCATCGAGATTCTGATCGCCGTTATCGTGCTGGCGATCGGAATCATGGGCATGCTTGGCGCATTGTCCTACGGGTTGAAGGCAGGAGAGAACAGCAGCCGCATGTCAAAGTGCACGAACTTCAGCCGTCGTCTGCTCGAGCGGATCATCATTGATGGAGCCTGGACGGGAAACATGGTCAACGGAAGCGAGCCAAAGTTTGACCCGACCGATCAGAACACCTGGACTCCGGTCGACGCAAGTCCATACAACACGCTCTTTAATGATGCGGGAGACCGAGCGATGTACTACCGACAGATCCAGTACATCCTGCCCGGCGACCCCGACCCGGACGGAGAACCCGTGACCGACAAGGTCGTCGGGACCTCGACCTGGGAGAATACTCGACTGGCCCGCGTCAAGGTGACCATAACTTTCTTTGACAAATCCACCGGCGTCGCGAAGTCTTATTCCTCCTGGGCTTACTGCGCAAGACCATGAGAAAGACTCATCGCTCAGGCTTCACGATCCTCGAGGTCCTCGTCAGCATGCTCATCCTCGCGCTGCTGTCGGTGGCTCTCATTGTTATCTACCGCTCAGGCCTCACCGAGGCGGAGCACGCGACCGGGCGGATGGCCCTGCAGCAGCAAGCACGCTTGCTGATGGACAAGATGGTCCCCATGATCACGACTGCGGCTAAGGTCTCCCAAGATGACAACACCGATCCGCTCTTCTTCCCGCCCGCGGATCAAGCCGGTTATAACCGAATCGACTGGAGAAGCTCGGTCGACCTCTTCAACCAGATGGCGGTTGTTGGCTCAGCTACCGACTTTCGAAACGTCGTTCAGTATGCCTACCGCATAAGCTGGGACGGTGACTTCTCTGTTCGCTTGAGCGAGCTTGACATCAACAGTCTTCTACCCACGGCGCGCGCTCCTCAAGTGTTGGGCCAGCACATCGACCAGTTAACCTTCACCCGGTCGTTGCAGTCGATTGTCATCGTCACCATCCGAACCTCAAACCGTGTCGGTGGGGTCGTTCACACGGGCGACCTCATGCGGCGCTACGACTTGAGCGCTGACGCTGACAACGTTAATGGGGGTGACCGGCGCACTTACGCGCTCGAATCAGCTCTGATCCTGCCCGTGTATACGGGAATTAATCGATAATGGTCAAGGTTCAGGAACGAACGGAGGTGGGTCCAATGAAAATACCCAGGGGAGTCCCCAGAAAGGAACAGAGGGGAAGCGCGCTCTTATTGGCGATCTTTTTCCTGATGTTGCTATTCTTGCTGGCGTTGGCTTTGTTCCGAGTTGTCCCAACCGAAATGCACTCGGCGGGACGGTCGCGCCAGGATCTGCAGGCACACTATGCCTGCAGCTTCGGCACAAAGCACGCCGTGACGTGGCTGTCGGCCGTGGTCGACACCAGCGACCCGAATCCGCCGCTGGTGGCGGGAAGCATCGGGAATGGCATGCAGACGCAGAATGAGCCTTTCCGAATGGATAAGGCTGCGGCGGACCGCATCGCTTATCGCAATCCCGGCGGGAATAGCAGCACGGAGACCTATACGATTGATCCTTCCCTGGCTCGTTTCAACGGCTCGACCGGGGCCGACTTTGATGGAGTCAGCTTTGGAGCCAAGCCTTATCTCGTCATTCAGGACGATCTTCAGGTGGGCAACTGGGCTGTACGCGTCTGGATCTTCCCGGATCGACAGACCTATCCGATTCCGGAGAAGTTTCCAGGACTGCTCGTCAATCCCGGCCAGCCTGGCGGTGACTCGTCAGTCTCGTTGGCCCTCCGCTACTACACGATCGTTTCTGAAGCTTATCCCTTCGGAGACCCCGATACCACCCAGCCTCGTATGCGGTCCAAGGTTACGATCGGCCAGCAGAGCTTCGCTCTGTATGCCCGCTTCGTAGATACCTGGCCAGGCCAGACGCCCTATACAGCCACGTTGGGTCAGAAAAGCGTCGATGGCCCCTTCCACACCAACGAGTATTTCCGAATCAGACCAGCGAACGCTTCCTACTTCAGTCCGGCCTCTGCCTGGAACGGGGTTTCCTCCTACGACAGGATGACCTACGCGGGCTCCCCACCACAGGGCGCGGCTGAGATCGACTGGCCCAATTTTAGTGGCCGGGACGGAATTGCTTACAAAGGCGGAAACTTCCAGAGTTTCTCCAACAACTTCCTGCCTTGGGACAATGGTGGGGCAGACAAGGTAAATGCCTATGAAAAGCTGAGCGGCGGCCGCGCAAACATTCAGGGTGTGCAGGCCATCGGGCTGCCCAAAACGACTTCGGACCTGGCACTAGCCGCCTGGGGCTTCGATACCCCGAACCCGGTGGCTGGCGCTGAAGGTGGAACCCAGGGAATCTTCGTGAAGAGTAACGCTGGCGCGACGGACGGCGGCGTCTACTACAGGGGAGACACACGTGAGGCCGTATTTGGCGTTGCTGACGCCGCGGGTCTTGTCAACCACGGCGATACCGCAGTCACCCAGACAGGAAACCCCGCGCTGATGATGCAGCAGAGCGCGACTGTGAGCGTGGCGGTCAACCCGCCGGTGCTCTCGGTCACCCAGTCCGTAGGGGCTCCCGTGAGTATCTCCACCGGAGAAATCACCCACACATCAACGATCACCAACTCGGCCGCTACCGCTTCCTTCTGGGAGACCCACACGGCGGACGTGGCGACTGCCTGGTCGAGTTCTGTCTCCTCGTCGACTCAGATCCTTTACTCGGTTTCGACCGAGTACAACTACTCGACTCAGGTGGTCAGCGGCGGTGGGGGCTTTGGTGAAGACGTCACCAATACCTTCACTTCCACCACCTACCACAGCACTTCCACCGGCCAGAACGTAATCGACACGACCAATTCGGTAGCTGTTGGCTGGTCACAATCAGTTTACTCCAACTTTGTGACTCAGTATTCGACGAGCTATACTCCGTCCTACTCGACTCAGACGCAGTACTCGGTCACCCAGGCGACGACAGACATCACCCGAACGGTCACCGCGAGTCGATTCTATCCCACCGACCGCGTGATCGAAGTGAACACCGTGCCCACGTCAATTCCGCTCACCCTGAGCGGCAAGACCATGGCAGTCAATGGCGTTCCGATCACCGCCCCTATCCCGGTCGGAACAGGCAGTGTCGTGGTCATCAAGGACAGTCGGGTCAATGGACGCCTGGCGGAAGTTCAGGTCCTGTCAGGAACGCTCAATGGCGTGATCTACTCCGAGGGTAATGTCCACAACCTGCACGGGGTGAACAAGGGCAAGCATACCCTGGCTGTCGACCTTGGCAGTTCGGGCTCGAGCCCGGGAAAACTGGTATCCATCGGAGTTCCCGTCTCGGGGACGCTCAATAACCGTGCTGAAGGGGGGATTAACTTACGCCAGAACCACGGCTCGTTCAAGTATCCGAACGACGTCCCATCAAACCCTGATCGCAGGTCCTTCAACTACAATCACGCGAGTGGCGCAATGAATGACCGGGCCGACCTCCTGCAGTGGGGAGTGACCCCGGGTGAAGAGCCGGCGCTCGGTGGCAACTCCTTGGGAATCGTGGCTCAACGAGTAGGCCTCAACGTCCACCGCGACGACCTCAACACCGTCTACAGAAACAATCCGTCAGTCACCTACAGTTCCGGTGGCAAACCTCCCCTGCGTATTTACGCGGTGCTCCTTGCCGGGAGAGGCTCGGCCACCGATGATGACTCAACGACTAACAAAATGAAGGGTGGCTTCCGGGTCTTCAACCTCTTCAATAACACCGACGGGCAGAATCTCCGCAATGGCAAGGCAACAATCCAGGGTAGCCAGTACGGTTATTTCAAGCTCTTCGGCGGTCTGATCGAGCGGCGGGGCGCGGCCAACTGGACGGTACCTGGCGGCGGCTCCACGCCTCAAGGTTGGGATGTGCAGATGGCCTACGACGAGTGGTCCGCAAAGGTACCACCGCCGTTCTTCCCGACGACCAGCCAATTCTCAGCCCAGATCTATCAAGAGGAGTATCCCTCCGCGACCTACCAGACAAATGGACAATAGGCAATAACAGCCCAAAAGGCCCCGCGCTATGCGCGGGGCCTTTTTTTTGTTCCATGCAATGGAGGAGGCCAGCAGCCCGGACACCAATGTCTAGGGGTGACAACGGCTCGCTACTGGATTCGCCTTGGCCTGATCACGTTTCTGGCCCACTTCCTGATCATCGTCCCCAGCGTAGCACCTTCGATACCGGGCGGTCATGACAGTGGGGAAATGATGTCCAATGCCATCATTCTGGGCATCGGCCACCCTCCCGGGTATCCACTCTACATCATGCTCGGGCACCTCTGGAGCTATCTCCCGATCGGAGAAGTCGGCTACCGAATCAACCTGTTCTCGGCATTCTCCCTCTCGGCGGCAGTTGGTTGCCTCAGCGTCGCCTTCGGACGGGCGGTCAAAGCCCCGGCTGCTGGGGTTACAGCCGCTCTTCTCTTCGGCTTTTCCTACACTCCCTGGCGCCAGGGAGTAGGAGCTGAGGTCTTTGCCCTCCACATCCTCTTCGTCAGCGCACTGATACTGGGCTGCATTCTCTGGCGGGATGCCAGCGACCGCGGACGTCGCAAGGTCATCTATTTTGGCTTTGCCGTGTTTGGCCTGGCAGCCGCTCATCACCACACGATCATCTTCATGGTGCCCGGCTGCTTCATGTGGTTTCTCATCACCCGGCAAGGACGAGCCTGGGGACTCACCTGGACCGCCCTTGCTCTGACTCTCGTTCTAGGCCTGGCGCCCTACAGCTACCTGTATTTTCGCGCCAAGCAACAGAAGCCACTCAATTGGGGGAATCCCTGCAACTACCGGCTGTTCATGGACCACGTTCTGCGCCGAGGATATGGAACAGGGAAGCTGAACCCGGCTTCGGGCACCGTGGAGCGAGGGGGTGGAGCTCAAGCAATCGGATTCTTCGCATCCCTAGTGCGCAATCAGTTTCCTTTTCCCCTGATCTTGATCGCCGTAGGAGGCGTCTTGCTCTCCCTGCGGCAGCCAGCTCTTCTCTGGTTGTACGGCTGGACGTTTTTCATCAACGGACCCGGATTTGCGCTCTATTCAGACCAGCCCCCCGTAGAATTCTTCATGGACATGGTCGAAAGGTTCTATTGCATTTCTTACATGGGCGTGGCCGGGTTCATCAGTTTGGGTTTGGCCTGGCTCGAGGAGGGCTGGAGGCAAAGCAGGTGGGCACGAGCCGTATGGCTGATGCCCTGTCTGGCCCTTTACTCGCTTCTCATGAATTGGAATGCCTGTTCACAGCGCGGTCAGTACCAACCCTACGACCACATGCTGGCCATCTGTCGCTATCTCCCGAAAGACGCCGTCATTCTGATCGACGGCGATCTCCCAGCGGGCGAATGGGACTACCTCCATTACGTCCAAGGCCACAGGCCGGATGTCCTAGGAGTCTTTCCCGGACTCCTTGCTGCGCCATGGTACCGAAATATGTGGATGCGAGATGGATTGGGAGAGGCCTGTGACCAGAGATTTCAGGAAGCCCTCAAAACCGCCAAGAAACCAGCCGAGCTGAAGCACACTCAGTTCCTCCTCGACGAATGCCGGGCCAGGAACATCCCAGTCTACACCACCTCAGTTTTTGGCGAAACGAAGGAAGGGCACTTCATTCCTGAGGGCCTGGTCTTCCGCTATCTGAGCAAAGACGAGATTCCCCCCACTCCTGAAGAACGCGCTGAGAAGGCAAAGGAGATTTTGGAGTTTCTTGATTCTTCCCAACGCCGCGGGAACTATCGCATGGACCTTCGGCTGCAGCCATTCTGGCTCCGTTACGTGATCGGGGCCTGGGTTCGAGCCTATCGCTCCACAGCCAGCGACCTGTACCCCAAGTACCCTGAGCTCGCCGAGCGCGCTTTGCGCAAAGCAATGGAGATGGATCCCTACAGCGGCAAGGACCGTGTAAACCTCGCTCTCCTGAGCATGGACGAGCGGCGCTGGGAGCAAGCCGAGCAGCTTCTCGACGAGGCGCTTCTTCTTGAGCCCGAAATGCCTCTGGCGCTGGCAGCCAAGGTGGACCTGTATCGCAGTCAGGGGCGACTCGAGGAAGCCGCAGCGTGGAATGAGCGACTCGAGGAGCGAAAGCGACGGCCGTGAGCGAGCCGAGCCAGAGTGAGCCAGCAACCTAGCACCAGGGCGCAAGCCAGACTGATCCAGAGACCCTGTCGAAGCCAGAGAGGCTCAAAGAAGAACCTGACTCGATGGCTTCCCGGCGGCAAAATGACCGCCCGATGAAGTCCGGCATTCGCCCGCAGCACCGAGACAGGTTGTCCGTCCACTTCAGCTCGCCAACCAGGGAAGTAGGCGTCGGAAAGTACCAGGATTGATGCCGGTCCGACATCAGTCTCAATCAAGACCTGATTTGGCAGGATTCGGATTGACCTTACTGGCCTGGCCGGAGCTTCTGATTGAGCCGAGAAACCCGGGGGGGCTTCGGAGAGGAATACAGAACTTTGAAATGCTGCAGGACCCTTCAGAATCTGCTCCAGGACGTTCTGGTCCGGAGCCACCTGAACGTTCCCAACCAGCTGCGCTCGAGGAAGCGCTCCAGGGTCGACGAAGATGTGTGCTCCACGCACCACCTCCCCAATGTGCTTCAGTCCACTGAGATTGACTTTTTCAAGAGGTCCATCTGGTCCGCGACCCGCCAGGTAGAAAGAGGTGCCCTGGAGGCGGAGCAAATTCGAGGGCTTCTCGGAGGAAAGGCGCATGACCCGAGTCTCGGGAGGAAAGCCCAGCTGCACCGAGACAGCCCGGTCGTATGAGCGCAGGGTCGCCAGGTCATACCCGGCCGAAGTCGACCGCCCGGCCGGCGCAGACCAATTAGCTGGGATAGAAATCTCAAACGGGATCCAGCGTTGCGCGCCGAGCTGTGCGTTAAAAAAACGAGCCAACTCAGGCTCGATATGAAAACGACTCTCGGGGGCTAGCTCGAGGTAAGGGTTCGCTGCCACGGTCAGGTCAATGAGGGTGAGCAACAGGAGCGTTCCGGTATGGCGCGCCACACGACGGGCCGACAACAAGACGACGGCCACGAAGACAAGCGATGTAGCCAGACCGGTTCTCAAGGTGGTGGCGACAAGCAAAGCTTCCGGACGCTCAGGAAAGCGATGACGTGTGGTCATTTCACGCCATTCCTCGGAAGTCGTCAGGCTGCGGACAAGCGCGTGCCACCATCCAGCGCGTGGATCAAGATAAAAGAGCATGGTTACGAGCAAGAGCATCAACCCGAAGAGGGTCCAGAGCAGGAGCCTTCGGGATTCCAACCTGAAGCCTCGAAGAGTCGCCTCGAATCCAATTGCTGCTAGCAGGCACAAACAGAAGCTGACCGCAGCTGTAAACCGGCCGGGTGCCTCGAACCATCCTATTACAGGGTCGAACCTGGCATACCAGGAGAGAGGAGAACCTCCCAGGCACAGCACGGCAAAGCCCAAAGCCATCAATGTCTGCAGGACCCACAGACGGACAGGCTGGAGCCATGCCATTGCGGCGCATAGAGCGACAGGGATACTCAAATAGATTCCAGACTCCCACCCTATCCAATAAGTCCATGATTGGGCAACAAACGTGCGTTCAAAAAGGTGGGGAATCAGCAGGGTCAAGAGATGGACCGGGGTCACTTGCCAGTCGCTGAAGTTCACGCGCGACAGATTGAACTCGCCCAAGGTGGCCGCTTGAGGTAACCATTGGAAGGCTGAGAGAGCAAGACCCACCGTCAATATTACCAGCCAGCGAGTCGCTGTGTGCAACGCATCCAAGCAACGATAAATCCATGGCACGGAAGTCAACATCGCCCCGGCAGGGCTTTCACTGGCCCTGTCCTCCATCGTGTTCGACCAGGGGTTGCGCCAATTCAGCGGCAAGATCCGATAGCGGCTGCCCAGCAAGGCAGTTAAGAATGTCATGGAGAGAGCCAGCAAAAGGATCTGATGGAGCATCTGATAGCTTCCCAGAAGTGCAACCCAGGCGAGCAGAGCACCAGTCGACACGCAATAAACCACTCCGTTGCATCGCATGGCCTGCAAGGTAGCGAGAACGATCCACGGGATGTAGGCAAAACAGGCAAAAACTGCGAGATGTCCTCCGAACAAGTGGTTGAGAGGAAAACCACCAAGGCTGTATCCACTGGCGACCACAAGGCTTACTGCCCGTGAGTGTCCGAGCCACCTCAGCAGTCCGGCCATCCCCAACCAGCCTAACCACGAATGGAACAGGATATAGAACCAGATCTCCTTCGCCGTGCCTACCAGAGCACCGATTGCCAATGGTGGATAGGCCATGGGATGGATACCTGTCTGGAGCGGCAGTCCGTTGAAAACGTAAGGATTCCAGAGCGGCCAGACGCCCTGGCGCCACCAAAAGAAGAAATACTCACGAAGCGGGTATTCCAGCGAGACCAGGTCGGTGCCGGAGCCGTAAAAATACTTCGTGGTGAGCAGGATCGGGTGGAGCACGATTGCCACAATTAAGGCACCAACCAGGCTCAGGGCAAGAAACTCCCGCCAGCCGAGGGAAGCACTGCGCAACATCAAGCGCTCGAAATTCGCCAGGATGGGGGGGCTCTTCAATTCCGGACCTGGGCTCTGACGCTTACTCAACGTAAAAGGACGGCCTGCATCACGCAAAGCAAGTAAACGGACCAGACAACAACTCCCACGACATTGCGCATGAAAGGCATCTGTATCCACTGTTCCAACTCGCTCAGCCTGGTGATGTAAAGATAAAAGGCTGCCAATCCATTAAGGAACAAGAACCAGAGATACATCGAGGAAGTGAAAATCATCGGCTTGAGTTCAGGGCGACTGACCAATGAATGGAAGAATGGGACAACAATGGCCGTCACAATCACCAGGGGAGCCAGCAGGAAACCGATAAACCACTTGCGATTTCGATGGATCTGATCGGGCGGGGCCAGCGAAAAGATCTTGGCCACCGCCAACGGCACCAACCCACTGAACAAGATGAACACCAACCCGTCGAATTGGGCCACCCCGCCCAGCTGTCCAATGTAGATGCCATCAAGCTTGACGGTTGAGAGATAGCCCGGCGTCAGGGAGTGGATGTCCGAGTTGAGGCCCTTCGCTGTCAGCGCAGTCCTCAGAATGCCCTCCACCAGGCGGTTGCTCTGGGTGTGGACAATGGTGAAGATAAAGAAGTAGACGATCATAGGAATGGCCATGAAGGCTCGAAACGCGTTGTCGGACATCGACAGGGTGCTCGTCGGGGGCAGCATCTGCCAGACCGGAATCTCGCGCGCCTCGTTGGCCGAGCGGATCACCACGTAGACCTTGCGCGAGCTGGGCAGGTCGGCCTCGTCGATCTGGTACTCGATGCGGCAGTGCTTGCCTTTGAAGCGCACCGGCTTGACGCTGATGCAAGGATGGGTGCCGCGCACCGTGGCCGAAAGCACCCCGCCCCCCACGTTGACCACGTTGATGTAGCCACCGTGGATGATACGCCCGTCCTCGGACTTGCCGGTGCCGATGAAGGAAACGTCGTGAGCCATGGCCGGCTCCTCATCATCGGCCGGTGAGGCAAGGCCCGGGCGAGGCCTGGGGGCCTCGCCGGAAGGCGGGGGCTTTTCTTCGGCTCTGGGCGCCTTGCCCTGGAGCAGGTCGTCCATCTCCTGGTCCAGACGCCGCCCGGGAACGCTGGTTTCGGCCGGCTCGGCTGGCAGGGGCGAGACCGTTTCGGGGCGGGGGGGAGGAGCCGCCTCCTCTTCCTCGGGCACGGGGGGATCGGTGCCCTTGTAGTTAGGCAGACAGACCGGGCAGCGGCGGACCACCATGCAGTAGTCGGGCGGCAACAGCTCGAGGAAGTGGTCCTTGTAGTTGACCACGATCTCCATCTTGCCGTCCTCGGAGGGTGGCTCGGCCAGGGTCTCCACCACGTTGAAGAAGCCTTTGGAGGCAGTCAGCCAGTCCTTGAGCACGGGCAAGAAGCGGCTGTTCTCGCGGATGGACCGGACCTTGTCCCAGTTGGCCTGGGTCTGGGCGCAGAACTTTCCCAGGGCCTTGAGGCGGTTCTCGACATCCAGGGTGATGGTGCGGGTGTGGGCGTCTCCCACCCCGGTGGGGAAAACCTGGCGCAGCAGCACGGCCATCGGGTCATCCGAGGCCGACAGCGCCTTGAGCGAGTGAAACAGGATGTGCTCGCAGCGGCTGACCGACATGGGCTCTGCGGTCCAACCGTCGGTGATCTCGGGGCCGGCCTTGCCCAGGTTCTTGGCGGCCATGCCGGCCACGCCCGCGAAATAGCGCACCAGGTATTCCAGGGCGTCGCGCACGCTCAGGCTGGTTTCCTGTGGGTCCTGGTGGGAGACGCCGTAACTGACGCGATTGAGGATGTGGCCCAGGTGCTCGGGGATGCTCTCGGGAATCTCGATGCCCAGCGCCGACAGGGGCGCGGGCATGGAGACCTTCATCTTCTTGGACAGGCCCGCGAAGATGCCCGTCTTGCCCGGGGCGGGGCCGGGGCCGCCCATCTTGACGATCAGGGTCTGGGGCGGAGCGGCGGCGCCCAGCATCTGGGAGGTGCCAAATTCGTCCGGCGCCCCCCCGAACAGGAGGTCAGCCAGCTCGGGGGCGGCCTCCTTCTCCTCGACCACCGGTGCCGGGGCGGCCTTCGCCGTGCGCAGCTTGGGCAGGCAAACGGGGCACTCGCGAATCTGGATGACGAAATCGGGTGCGCACAGCTCGAGGAAGGACTCGCCATACTGCACCACGATCTCGAGGTGGCCCTCGGCGGACGGGGGCTCGGCGAAGTGCTCGCAGCCCTCGAGGTAATCCTCCGACTTTTTGAGCCAGTCGCGCAGCTCCGGCAGGTAGGTGTTGATCGCTTCGGTGGTGCCGCTGCCCTCGAGGGGCTTCTCGCACCATGCGACGAGGTCGGCGCCCCGCTTCTGGATGATATCATAGAAGCCGCCCTTGAAGGCGGCCACAAGAGCGGCGTTGATGGCTTCGGAGGAGTTGATGCGGCCAAGGCCCATGACCAGAAGCTCGCGGCAGGCGCCCAGACTCGCCCAGTTGCGCATCAACTGGCGGGCATTCTCGGGGAGCTTGCGCTCGGCGCTCCTCCAACTCATCGAAACCACGCCGGCATAGTAGCGGAGCATGAAGTCCCAGCCGGCCTGCACCTCGGCGGCCGCTTTGGAAGCGTCATTGCTCTTGATGGCGGCGTTCAAAGCCTCGAGAATGTGGCGCAGGTGGTCGGG